>SMFF01000016.1_pt1 | contig 144331 bp, 135 predicted proteins | sample 2456181 | NCBI WGS metagenome assembly SMFF01 (sample SAMN10132611, study PRJNA489261) | soil metagenome | isolation source: day120 antibiotic-loamy sand soil ammended with raw manure from dairy cow... | place: USA | collected 2015-04-01
AAAACAAGTGGGAGCACGTTGATGAAAATTTACATTTCTAACCTGTTCATAAAATCAACGTTTACGAAGTAATTGACTCAAATTATTCTCTGATGAAAAAATATTAAAATAGTATCTAGTAAATCAATAATAGTTTACTTTTGTTGTCTTTAAACCAGCAAACGCTTTTCATATGGAATGGTTGTCGAATCCAGAAATCTGGATATCCTTAATTACCCTTACTGTGCTTGAAATTGTCTTGGGAATTGACAATATTGTTTTCATCTCCATTATGGCTGCAAAGTGATTACTAGAATATTACTTTTATTGTCTTTAACCTGGATAATGACATTAACGTCACCATTGTTTAATATAGGTGACTGGTTTAATATTAGCGATCCCGACTGGCTTGACAAATTGAGTCTGTCAGGCCGAGACTTGATCTTAATAATAGGTGGGTTGTTTCTTATTTACAAAAGTACGGTGGAAATACACGATAAGCTGGATAGTGATGAACATGAAGTTGCTAATATTAAGGTAATATCATTCTCCAGTGTCATCGTTCAAATATTGTTATTAGACGTTGTTTTTTCGTTAGATTCAGTCATAACCGCAGTCGGAATGGCAAACCATATTGAGGTGATGATTGCTGCGGTTATTATTTCAATAGTCATCATGATGGTTGCAGCAGAAGGTATTAGTAACTTTGTAAATAAACACCCTACTGTAAAGATGCTTGCTTTATCCTTTTTATTATTGATAGGAGTTTCCTTGCTAGCAGAAGGTTTCAAACAACATATCCCTAAAGGATATATTTATTTTGCGATGGCATTCTCAGTACTAGTTGAATCGTTAAACCTATGGGCAAAGGCGAAAACTAACCCTGTAAAATTGCACAATGAACCTGATATGCCCAGAAAGGAGTCGGATAAAGAGTAATCTTGGAGATGATTAAGTTTACAATAAAAGTATTAACTTCCTAATGCTTTCATTAATTTTGGATATCCGGTTTTGCTAACATTGATCCTTGCTTCATTTTTCAAAATAGCTCTATAGCTATCTTTTTCATAAGGTTCTATTCTTTGAATCTGGTCAATCTGTATAATGAACGATCGGTGTACTCGTACGAAATTTGCAGGATCTAGGTTATTTTCAAAATAGGTAAGTGTTTTATTATGCAAGAAGTCACCTTCGTCGGTTTTTATGTTTACATAATCATCGTCAGCTGCTAAATAAATGATTTTGTCAGTTGGAATGATTTTAAGTGTTGAACCTCTCTTTATTAAAACACGCTCAATAAATTTTTTGGAAGAATCAATATCCTCTATGAGTTTCTGAGTATTTTCTTTCTGCGACGAGGGATTAGCTAGGTGCTTTTCGATTGCTTTTTGAAACCGACTTTTGCTTATTGGTTTTAACAAATAATCAACAGCATGTTGTTCAAACGCTTTCAATGCATACTCCTCAAAAGCTGTCGTAAAAATAACTGCTGGTGGATTTTCCAAAACTTCTAGTAGTTCAAGTCCCGATATTTTCGGCATTTGAACATCAAGGAAAATAAGGTCAGGTTGGTGTTCATTAATGGCTTTTATGGCTTCAAATCCATCGTTGCATTCTTGTACAACTTCAATTTGCTTGTATTCTTTTAGATATTCCCTTATAATGCTTCTTGCTAAGGGTTCGTCGTCAATTAAAAGCGCTTTAATCATGATATTGGGGTATTTTTAGTTGAGCAATAAACGTATCGTTCTCATTCTTTGTTTGCAAGAGGTCTGTCCGGCCATATAGTAGGAATAGCCGCCTTTCTACACTTCTTAGTCCAAATCCACTACTTTTTTTTGCGTGTGAGTTCTCAGGATCATAGGGGTTTTTTATTTGAACATCTAACGAAGAGGGGTTAGCTTGCGCCTGAATTTGAATTGATACCATTTCTGTGGTATCGTATAAGCCATACTTAATGGCATTTTCTAATAAGGGCTGGACTATCATTGCAGGTAAAGATTTCTCCATTGCTTCCTTCGGAACATCAATCTGTACTTCCAGTCGATGTCCAAATCTAACCTTTTCTATCTCCAAATAAAGCTTTAAATGTTCTATTTCTTCCTCGAAAGGGATCAGTTGTTGGTCATCTTTCCTTAATGTGCCACGTAGAAAATCAGACAATTGAAAAACCATTTCTTTTGCTCGTTCGGGTTGGTTTCCAATTAATGCAATTATTGAATTTAAACTATTAAATAAAAAATGTGGTTGTAACTGCTGCCGTAAATTATATAGTTCAGCTTCTTTTGCTAGTCTTTCTGCATCAGTCCTCCTTTTTTCTTGTTCACTTTGGCTTTTTTGGCTATTCCATAATACATTTATAATAGCGGTGCTTCCTATTAATAATGTTCCTGCAATAAAGCGGAGCGGTAATGAATCTTGTACGAAAAAAGTGTAGTCAATGTCTTTTATAAGCCAAGCAATTAGCCATTTTATCAAATACGTACTAGCGCCTGCTAAGAATAAAACCCAGACAAGAATATAAGAGTATCGCTCTTTTCCGGGCTGATAAAAATGTAAAGCATTCGCAATCACTATGCATGATATAGAAAATGAGAAACCTGATATTAGGCTATCTAAAAAGCTTTGTGGAAAAGGCAGGTTATACCAAAATAAGATAAAAGATTGCAAACTGGTCCAGGCAAGAAAGATTATGCCACACATCCAGAAGATAAACTTGTATTTACTTGAAGTGCTTTTGCCGGGGTTCATCTGCCTTAAATTCCTTTTTAGAAAGATTATTGCTTTACATTTTATTTGCTTGATAAAGCAAAAGTTATTTCAAATTTAGCATTTTAAATGCTTTTTATAGTTATTCCTCCAAACAAAGATGTACCTCTAATATAGAGTACTTTGCTAGAGTCGGGCATTGAGTTTGTAAATCGTTTATCTTCAATTCCTCCAAAAATTGCAGCCATTTCAGGTTGGATAACCCAATGAGCTGGCGCAATAATTGTACTTCCTCCGAAAAGTTGCACTACTTCTAACACAGCAGATTCGTTCATGTCGGCGTGCATAAGATTGATTTCAGTGCCAGCAAATATATTAACTACGTCTCCTCCTTTAAAGTTCCTTGACACCACATTTATTTTATTGGAACTAAAAACTGAGGTTGAATCTATATAGTCATCTCTGGTATAGCCTTGGTTTTGCGAATAATAGCTTTCTTTGAAATCTTTGTTTTGATCGCCGTTGAAAGCTTTATTACCTTCATTTTCTCCGGGATGCTCAGCTGTTTCTTCTGTTGCTGATTCGCTATTAATTGCAGATTCACCTTCATCGAAAACTCTCTTATCCCATATTGGTTCTTTGGGAGGTGTAGGTCGTGGACGAAAGCGGTTCTTTCTAGTTCTTCCAGTGATGAGCGCAAAGCCTATTGCAATCAAAATAACAGGCCAAAAAAGCATGTTGAAATTAATATGAAATATCCTTAATACTAAAAAGAATACTCCGACGATTATTAATATATAAGACGCCGCATTTTCGTATCGAGATTTATGGCCAATAATAAGTCCGAGTGCAATTAGAATGATAGGCCAACTAAATAATCTGTTAAAGAAATGCAGACCAGGTATAATATTGTCGATGAGTAATAGTATACCAAAAAGAATAATGAGTAAACCCAAAAGTGAACTGTTATTCGGTTTCCTATGGTGATTTTCCTTGTACATAATTTTAATAATTTATATTCAAAGATAGGTTTAACCCAAGTCTTACCAAGAAATTATTGGTGAATTGGTGATAAAATTCGGTGAGCCAGCGAAATGCATCGGTGAAAATATTTAATAACAGGATTGGAATAGTTTTTGTTTAATTTTGATTTCCTTATTTTTGTATTTATGAAGCAGGTTTTCCTATTATTAACATCTTTTATTTTAGCTATTCCTAGTTTTACCAGCGCGCAGACTTATCCTGAAGTCTGGTTCGAAAACAGTAATATGCCTGTTCGATATAGTAATAGTCATATAAGCTACGAAGGCGATTCTTGGATAAAGAATAGAGAACATCAACTTCCTGTTTCAGATTCAGTTTTTTTTACACCCAATAATGCTCTAGAGATACATTATATTTCCGGTAAATCTGGAAAGTGGACTGCAGATATTCAATATCCTAGAAGTCAACTTTCGGAACTAAAGAATGACTATGTAGTTTCTTTGAAGCTATATGTCGAGTCAAAAACTTCATTGTCAGAGTTACCGGCACTAAAATTTATTCAATCAGATAGTCTAGTTTCTGGTTTAATTCCTTTGTCGAAATTTATTAAAAAGATTGAAAGGAATAAATGGATTTCCATTGAAATTCCTATTAAGAACGTGGCCTTGGACACTATGGAGAAGGGAATTCGTACAATTCGTCTAGTTCAAAATTCTCTGGATGGGAAAGAGCATGTGCTTTTTATTGATCAGATTGAGATAATGCCTGCGAAAGTTTCCCAATCACCACTTACGAGTGCTGCGGTTCTATCGACTGCAACCGGCTTTGAAAGACATGTTGACCTTACCTGGAAGCTACCTTTAACACCAAGTATTCGCTATATTAAGGTTTATCGTTCGACAGATAATGAGAACTTTACTCCTGTAGCTATTCGTCCGATTTTCGTAAAGAAGTATTCAGATATTATACCCCAAAAAGACAAGACCTATTACTATAAAATTACTTGGGTTGATTATAAATATCAAGAATCGCCTTTTAGCAATGTTCTTGACGTAAAAACCAAGTCGCTATCCAATGAGGAATTACTAAAAATGGTGCAGGATGCCAATGTGAATTATTTTATAGATGGCGAAGAATTTAACAGTGGAATGCAATTAAGAAATATTAGCAGTCAAAACTCCCAAGTGTCAGTTAGGAAGACCAGTGCAGGAATATTGGCTCTTATTTCTACTATAAAGGACGATTTTGAAAGGAAGGAATTACTTTTTAAAAGGCTTGAGAAAATAGTTTCTTTCTTAGAAAAGGCGGAACGTATGCACGGTGTTTTCCCTGAGTTGATGGATGGAAGAACAGGAAAAGCAACGAGCATTGATGGAAGCACAAGTACGTTAGTAGTCAATCTTGAATCCACCGGTTTATTGATGCAGTCTTTACTGGTGGCTAAGGAATATTTTGGTCAAAGTAATGAAGCTGAACGGCAGTTGCGCACCAGGATAGAAACGCTATGGAGAGCGGTAGAGTGGAATGCATTTATAAAAGAAAATAACCCTTATTTATACAGTGAATGGTCTGCTGAAGACGGATTAAATACCGGAACGCCATTATCTGGACTAGATAAGATGTATCTTTATATATTGGCTTTAGCTTCGCCTGAATACAATATCGGGCTCAACTCATACCACCAAGCTTTGGAGCATCCTTTAAAGGTACGGAAGCGTGAAGTCAGCATCGAGGATAGCCTGTTTTTAGAGGAATATCCAGAAGAAGCTGCGTCAATATTACATTATCGAGGAATGGATTATTACACTGTTCCGTATAAAAACGGACATACTTATTATGGTCTTCCTTTAGCTGTTGGGCATATAGATGATTCGCTAACTGATATTTTAATAGGGTTTATGGCTTTGGATCCGAGAGGCAAGGAAGATGAATTCGCGAACTATTTTGATTATATCAAAAACTTGATTCGAATTCAACATCGGAAATCATTAGAAGGGAATGATTCTCGGTTTTACTCAACATTAAATACTACGGCAGGAATAGCGATCTATCCCTTCAATGAAACTTTGGCATTAGAAAAGATAAAGGAATATTATCTTAAGCATGCTGAACTACTATGGACAGAATATGGTTTCGTTCGTGAAATAGACTTTAAGCAAAATCGAATTGTGTATCCTAAATACGATCTTGATAATGCCTTAAATGTTATCATGATAAATAATGGAAGGTCGGCACTAATTTGGCAATTGTTCTCACAAGACCCTGCTATTAGTGAGATTGTGAAAACTGTTTTTAAGAATTAACCTTATCTTCGTGAATGGACCTAGAATTCAACAAGAATGAAGATGTTAATAAACAATCTGTTTACGAAGTCAAAAAGCGACTAGAGGAAATCTATAAGGGTGGAGGAGAGAAAGCAGTTGCCAAACATAAATCAAAAGGTAAAATGCTTGCTCGTGAGCGTGTCAAGTATCTGATCGACGATAACAAGCCTTGGGTAGAAATTGGTGCATTGGCTGCCTACGGCATGTATGAAGAGTATGGCGGTTGTCCATCTGCGGGAGTTGTTGTGGGGATTGGTTACGTTTCAGGTCGCCAATGTATTGTTGTAGCTAATGACGCTACTGTAAAAGCTGGAGCTTGGTTTCCAATGACTGCCAAGAAAAATTTACGGGCTCAAGAAATTGCAATGGAAAACCGCTTGCCGATTATTTATTTGGTGGATTCTGCTGGAGTATTTCTTCCGATGCAAGATGAGATTTTTCCCGATAAAGAGCATTTTGGACGAGTTTTCCGTAATAATGCGATCATGAGTGCGGATGGTATCGTTCAAATCTCAGCTATTATGGGTCCATGTGTAGCTGGAGGGGCCTATTTGCCGATCATGAGCGATGAGGCTATGATTGTCGAGGGGACAGGTTCTGTCTTTTTAGCTGGTTCTTATCTTGTAAAGTCGGCCATTGGAGAGATAGTCGATAATGAAACTTTGGGAGGGGCAACAACACATTGCGAAATATCTGGTGTCACAGATTATAAGCAAGCTGATGATAAAACATGCTTAGATTCGATTAAGAGAATCATGAGCATGATCGGTTCCCCTGAAAATGCTGGTTTTGATCGTATTAAACCTATTGAACCGAAGCTGGATGAAAAGGAGATTTATGGATTATTACCTTCATTGCGAGAGAATCCATATGACATGATGGAAATTATTCTTCGTTTGGTTGATAATTCTGAGTTTGAGGAATACAAAGAGTTGTTTGGGAAGAGTATTATTTGCGGACTTTGCCGTATTGATGGTTGGGCAGTAGGGATAATCGCTAACCAACGGAAAATCGTAAAAACTAAAAATGGGGAAATGCAATTTGGTGGAGCAATTTATTCAGACTCTGCTGATAAAGCTGCTCGTTTTATTATGAATTGTAATCAAAAGAAAATCCCTTTAGTTTTTCTTCAAGATGTTACTGGATTCATGGTAGGGACTCGTTCTGAGCATGGAGGGATTATAAAAGATGGCGCTAAAATGGTTAACGCAGTGGCAAATTCCGTTGTCCCTAAATTTACGTTTATTGTTGGAAACTCTTATGGTGCTGGAAACTATGCTATGTGTGGAAAAGCCTATGATCCTCGTTTAATTTACGCTTGGCCATCGGCGAAAATTGCTGTAATGGGAGGGGCGCAAGCCGCAAAAACACTGATGCAAATTCAATCTGCTGGGCGCAAGGCTCGCGGGGAAGAACCAGATGAAGTAAAACAGGAGAGCCTTTTAAAATCCATTACGGAAAGTTATGATGAGAAAACTACTCCTTATTATGCAGCAGCTCGGCTATGGGTAGACGGTGTAATTGACCCGTTAGATACCAGAAAGATTATTTCGATGGGTATTGAAGCGGCCAATCAGTCACCTATTACCAAGAAGTTTAATGTCGGTATTATTCAAACTTAGATAACACGGGATTTTAGGTACTTCTTTTTATTTTCCATCTTCAAAGGTTCTGACCATTGCAGAATGCAATACTTTTCCGCTCCAAAAACCACTTGCGATGATTCTTCTAATGGTTTGTATTGGATTATCAGAGTCGCGCTTGGTTGATAATATGAAAGATGCTTTCATGTCCCTGTTTGTTAGTTGGTCTAACGCGTCTTTGTTCCATGCTCCAAAAGGAAAAGCGAAATACTCGATCTTTTTACCTGTAATTTCTTCTAATACAATTGAAGGTTTATCGATTTGAGTGATCCAATCTTCCTCTTTGTATTGTCTGACATTATGATGATCCCAGGTATGGCTGCCAATACTATTTCCCTCATCGGAAAGTTCCTTTAATTGTACTTTGTTCATATACTTTGGACGGCCTATGGTTACGGTCATGATAAAGTAAACTCCTTTAAATCCAAACTCCTTCATAATAGGATTTGCAGCAGAGTACTGGGTAGCATCATTGTCATCAAAGGTAATCATAACTGGTTTTTCGGGTAGTTCCATTCCATACACCAAATAATCATACAATTGATCTGGAAGAATGGCAGTATATCCACTATCTGCTAACATTTTAATCTGATCCCTAAATGTCGCCACTGGCGTAATATAGTCTTTGGCAGATTTAGAATCAGAGGCTGTCCATTCTCTGATTTGATGGTAGCAAAGTACAGGTACCTGCTTTCGCTGGAGAATGGTCGCTGCATCCGCCATCGTTCGTTCTATATTTTTGCTAACGATGGTGTCAATATGCTGTGAATTTACAGAGTTCATTACAATTGTTATCTCGTCATTGTCGCCCGAGCTTGTTGCTGTATTACACCTTGAAAATGCTAGGACTACAAGCAAAAGTACAGAAAAATTGAGGCGTGGATTAAGAGGCATAATCTATTTTTTAGGCTTTATTTTTCGTAATATTAAGTATTCTTTTTGAGAGTAGAAGTAAAACTAGTGTTTAGTTCTACTGGGAGAAATCAATTCTGATTCGATTAATTTTCTTATTTTTGTCTTTTAGAAGGAAAAAGATATGTCAAAAGAAAATAATGTGGAAACTGAACATGTGAAGTGTTTAATTATTGGTTCTGGTCCGGCTGGTTATACAGCTGCAATTTATGCGGCTCGTGCAGATTTAAATCCTGTTCTATATACTGGAATTGTACCTGGTGGACAATTAACAACTACCACTGATGTAGATAATTACCCTGGCTATCCAAATGGAATCGATGGGAATTCGATGATGGAAGATTTCAAAAAGCAGGCAGAACGTTTTGGTACGCAAGTCCGTTTTGGATATGCGAGTTCAGTAGACTTTTCTGGATCTGTCCATAAAGTAGTCATTGATGAGAAAACGACCATTACTGCCGACTCAGTGATTATTGCTACTGGAGCTACTGCAAAGTATTTAGGGTTAGATAGTGAAACCAAATATAGTGGCTTTGGAGTTTCAGCTTGTGCTGTTTGTGATGGATTCTTTTTTAAAGGACAAGATGTTGTGGTAGTGGGAGCCGGAGATACTGCGGCAGAGGAAGCTACTTATTTAGCTAAATTATGCCGTAAAGTGTACATGTTAGTAAGAAGAGATGAGTTTCGCGCTTCTAAAGCGATGCAGCATCGAGTATTAAATACCCCTAACATAGAAGTTTTTTATAATACAGAGACCAAAGAGGTTTTAGGGGATGGACAAAGTGTTACTGGAGTTCAAATAATAAATAATAAAACGAACGAAGAAGCAACTTTAGATGTTACAGGTTTCTTTGTGGCAATCGGGCATAAGCCAAATACAAGTTTGTTTGTAGATTGGCTAGAAATGGACGCTACAGGTTACTTAATCACAAAGCACGATAGTACTCAAACTAATGTAGAGGGAGTTTTTGCATGTGGTGATGTCCAAGATAAAATTTACCGCCAAGCAATCACTGCAGCTGGCAGTGGTTGTATGGCTGCACTGGAAGCAGAGCGCTATTTAGCTGCAAAGGAAAATGTGATGATCGATTAATTATGGCCGAAAACCTAACTTTACACAGAGGAACAAAAAAAGAGCAATACGAAAATCTATTGCCTCAAATTAAAGCTTTATTGGAGGGCGAGACTGATGTTATTGCTAACATGGCTAATATTTCTGCCGCTTTAAAAATGCAATTCGATTTTTTTTGGATAGGGTTTTATCTTGTTAAGAATAATGAATTAGTTTTAGGGCCGTTTCAGGGTCCCATAGCTTGCACTCGCATTCAGAAAGGAAAAGGAGTTTGCGGAACGGCTTGGGAAAAATCAGAAGCTATTTTGGTTCCTAATGTAGATGAATTTCCAGGTCATATTGCTTGTAGTAGTTTATCGAAATCTGAAATTGTGCTTCCGTTAATTTCTGGTGGAGAAGTATGGGCAGTTTTAGATGTGGATAGCGATGTTTTAAATGATTTTAATACAGAAGATGCATATTATCTGAATCAAATAATTGACTTGCTCTTGGTGGAGTCATAACAATAAGAATAATAACCAAATAGTTTGGTATTAAATTTGATTTTGATATATTTGCGCCTTGATAGAAATGAATAGCATATAATATTATAATTATCATAATGAAAAAAGATCTGCATCCATCGAATTATAGACCTGTAGTTTTTAAAGACATGTCTAATGATTACGCTTTTTTAACAAAGTCTTGCATTGAGAGCAAAGAAACCATTGAATGGGAAGATGGTAATGAGTATCCTTTAGTTAAATTAGAGATTTCTCATACTTCACACCCATTTTATACAGGTAAAATGAAGCTTGTTGATACAGCAGGACGTATTGACAAATTCCGTAATCGCTACAACAAAAAGTAGTTTTGATGGTATAAAAGTAAAAAGTCTCAGTAGTATTACTGAGACTTTTTACTTTTATACTGAAATTTAAAGATTAGGTATTATGCAAGTTGTTCTCTTCGACAATGCTTTATGGCGCCGGAAAACTTATCCTTTATCTTTAACTCGTCCGGTTTCTAATCTTCGGATCGGGATATTAACGATTAATGAGAAGTGGGAGAGATGGCTCCATGCTCCTGTTTCCTTTTTAACTTCTGAGTACTTAAGAGAGAAATTTCCTTTTCAGAATTCTGGCGCCGAGGTTTTACTGATTCGAGGGAACATATTACCCGACGAAAAATTAGTGGAAAGCCTTATCAATTTAAAATGTGGTGAGACGTTAGTAGGGAAAGACGGGTTTATAGCTGCCAAAGCTGAATCTTCATTCATTAAAGGTTTCATTCCGACACAATTAGAAGATTTCAAGCCGGTATATTACCTATCGGATTTGAGATGCATACATTATCCGGAGGATATTTTTCTTAAAAATCGAGATGAGATTATACAAGATTATAACCTTGTAACGAAAGGGCGGGTATCAGCTGCTCTAAGTTCTTCAAACACTATTTTAGGCGATCAGATTTTTGTAGAGGAAGGTGTGAGCGTAGAATGTTCAACATTAAATGCATTGAAGGGGCCGATATATTTGGGTTTAAATAGTGAAATATGGGAAGGTTGTATGGTTCGGGGGGCATTTTCATTAGGTGAGGGATCTCAATTGAAAATGGGAACAAAGGTGTACAGCAATGTTAGTATAGGTCCAGCTTCAAGAATGGGAGGCGAACTGAATACATGTGTAGTTTGGGGAAACTCGTCGAAGGGACACGATGGTTATCTAGGCAGCTCTGTGATTGGGGAATGGTGCAACTGGGGGGCAGGGAGCAGCAATTCAAACATGAAAAATAATTACAAAAACATTCGCTTGTTCGATTATGACACTGGCAGCTTTAGAGAAACGAATCAGGCCTTCTGTGGATTGATCATGGCAGATCACTCAAAGTGCGCCATTAATAGTTCATTTAACACAGGTACGGTGGTGGGTGTTAGTGCAAATATTCATGGGGTAGGTCAGTTACCGAAGTTTGTTCCAGATTTTTCTTGGGGCGGAGCAAATGGATTTGTGGAATACGAGCTTGATAAGATGATGGAAACAGCTGATTTGGTATTTGATAGTCGAGGCCGTAAATTTGATGAAATAGAAATGAGAATTTGTCGCTCTGTATTTGAGATGACAAAAGACAAAAGGAATTTTTAAAATTTAAATATAAACATGATGAGAAAAAAAATCGTTGCAGGAAATTGGAAAATGAATTTAAGTCTTCAAGAAGGTGTAAGCCTTTTTTCTGAAATCGCAAATATGGTCAAGGATGAAGTAAGAGGGGAACAAGAAATAATTGTTTGTAGTTCGTTTATCCATTTAGCCAGTCTTTCAAACTATTCAAAATCACAAAACAACATCCATATAGGAGCTCAAAATTTGTCGCATGAAGAAAACGGAGCTTTTACTGGTGAGATCTCGGCTTTACAAATCAGATCAACTGGAGCATCTCATGCAATTATTGGACATTCAGAAAGAAGAGCAATTTTCGGTGAAAGCAATGAGTTATTATCTCAGAAAGTAAATAAAGCTATCGAACATGGATTAACACCAATCTTTTGTATTGGAGAAACACAAGAAGAGCGAGAGTCGGGGTCGTTTTTTGAAGTATTAAAAGAGCAATTGAAAAAAGGGGTGTTTCATTTATCTGCGCAAGATTTTTCAAAGATTATTCTAGCCTATGAGCCAGTTTGGGCAATAGGTACTGGCTTAACCGCTAGTCCAGATCAAGCACAAGAAGTACATGCTTTTATTCGTGAAGAAATTGTGAATCAATATAACCAAGAAGTCGCCGATTCAATAAGCATTTTATATGGAGGAAGTTGTAATCCAGGAAATGCTGGGGAGCTATTTGCCAAGGATGATATTGACGGTGGTTTAATTGGTGGTGCATCCTTAAAGTCCCGTGACTTTTTAGATATCATAAACGTTTTCAACGTTTAAAGATGAATTATATTAGACTAGAATTTACCTGTAAAACCATACAAGACTGGCAGCAAGATTTGCTGATAAATGACTTGGCTGAAATTGGTTTTGATACATTTGAGGACACGGATGAGGGCTTTAATGCCTTTATCCCTGCGCCTAACTTTGACCTTTCGGCTTTAGAAACTCTTTTGCTTCAGCTACCGGAAGAGGTCGATATTTCTTACCAAGTAAAGAATATTGCTGAACAGAATTGGAATAAAGTTTGGGAAGAAAACTTTCAGCCTCTGACGATTGGAGACAGGTGTTATGTAAGGGCGACATTTCACGAGTCGAAGGTGAATGAGTATCCTATAGAGATCGTTGTTGATCCGAAAATGGCTTTTGGCACCGGCCATCATCAAACTACATCATTGATGATGGAATACGTTCTAGAAGAAGACTTAGATAAAAAAAGAGTTTTGGATATGGGATGTGGCACTGGTATTCTTGGTATCTTATCTTTAAAGCTAGGAGCTGAGTTTGTTGTCGCCATCGATAATGATCCTGTTTGCTGTGAAAGTGCATTGGAAAATTCAAAACTCAATAAAGTTGATAAGATTTCGGTGCTATTGGGAGATAGTAAGGTTATTCCCAAAGAGAAATTTGATATAGTTATTGCAAACATTAATCGAAATATCTTACTTGATCAAGTGTCTGACTATTCAAATGCTTTAACAAATGGAGGAGTTTTATTGATAAGCGGCTTTTATGAAGGTGAAGATTTAGAGATACTAAAAACAAACGCGGAGAGCGCAGGTTTTCAATTCCTAGATAACAAAACCCGTGATCGTTGGGTGGCGGCGAGATTTATAAGAAAATAATATGCGCATTCATTTTATCTCAATTGGTGGTAGTATAATGCATGATATTGCTATTACTTTAGCAAAACGTGGTTATATTGTTAGTGGGTCGGATGAGTTTATATATGAGCCTTCAAGAAGCCAATTAGAAAAATACCAACTTTTACCGCCAGAGCTTGGTTGGTTTCCCGAAAAGATTAATGACCAAATTGATGCTGTTATTCTAGGCATGCATTCTAAAGAGGATAATCCTGAATTAGTAAAAGCCAAGGAATTAGGTTTGATTATTTATTCATATCCCGAGTTTATTTATGAGCAGTCTATCGATAAAGTACGTGTTGTAATTAGTGGAACTGGTGGTAAAACCACCATTACTTCTATGATAATGCATGTCTTAAAAAAACTGGGTCGAGATTTTGATTATATTATCGGAGCTCCATTTGAAGGTTTCGAGCATACCGTGGAATTGACCAAAGAAGCCCCTCTGATTATAATTGAAGGTGATGAATACTTGGCTTCTGTCGAGGATAAGAGACCGAAAATGTTAATATATAAAGCGAATATCGGCTTAATAAGTAGCATTTCTTGGGATCATAAAAACGTGTTTCAAACTTTTGAAGATTATTTAAACCAGTTTAGGCTGTTTATTCAAAGTATAGAAGAAAAAGGAACCCTCGTCTTTAATAAAGAAGATAAAAATGTTCAAAATTTAGTTGCCTCGGATAATTCAAACATAAATAAGCATGGTTACCGTATTCCTGAGTATACGATAAATAAAGGGAACTCATATATTAATACAGCTTCCGGGGACATCCCTTTACAAGTTTTCGGTCGATATAATTTGTCAAATGTTGCTGGAGCATACACCGTATGTGAGTGGCTGGGGGTTAGTCGACTTGAGTTTTACGAAGCGATTCAGAGTTTTGAAGGTACAACTCGAAAGCTCGAATATGTGAATGGGAATAATGACAGTATTGTTTATCAAGATTTTTCCAGCTCACCTTTGAAGATTAAGAGTACCGTACAGGCACTAAAAGAGCAATATCCCGAGAAGAATCTGATATCAATTATTGAATTACAAGCACATCATCTTTCGGATAAACTTTATCTAAAGGATTGCGATGGTGTATTAGATTTTGTAGATTATCCAGTGGTTTTTATTAACGAAGATTTGGTGAGGCAGAAAGTTAATTTTACATATTCGGAAAATGATCTAAGAGAAATCTTTAAAAACGAAAATATTAAGGTGATTACTAGTATAGAAGATTTGGAAGCTTTTTTAATAAATACCGATGCTCATCAAAAGAATCTCTTGTTTATCAATTCAAGAAACTTTAGTGGTATTAATATTGTTAAATATGCTGAATTATTTATTTCTTGATTAGAATAATGTTATCTTTGAACGTTAAAGTTATCATATTAGGTTTTATAAAAATTTGTAAATGGAAACTCTTGGAAAAAGAATTAGGTTGTTAAGGCACCAAAAAGGATGGAGTCAGGAAGATGTTGCGAAAAGGCTTGAGGTTTCAATTCCCGCATTTTCTAAAATTGAAACGGGAATAACCGACGTGAGTCTTTCAAGGTTGGAGCAAATTTCTAAGTTATTTGAACTTTCGCTTGTTGAACTTTTGACTTTTGTTGATTCTGATGAACAGAAAAAATATAACAGTCAATTAGAAGAAGCAAATAAGCAACTACAGGAACGAGAGGCTGAAGTCATTAAACTCCAAAAAAAGATTATCGAACTTTACGAAGAGCTGAGAAACGAATAATAAACGATGCACAGTTAATAATAATGTGCATCGTGTTTTCAATAGCTGATTTTAAACTCTTATAGAATTAATAATCATCATCATCGAAATCATCTAATTCGATGTAGTCTTCAAAGTTTTCAAAATCTAATTCATCATCGTCTTCGTCATCAAAGCGTGCCTTTTTTGATGTAGAGATTTTTTTCGATTTCTCACTTTCTAAGAACATATCGTCTTGATTCTTCTTTCCGGTTTTTGATTTCGTTGGTGTTTTCATAGTATTTACTACATTGTTTTTTTAATTCTTTCACACCATAAAAGTACAAAGTATTTGAAATATTAAAACAATTATTTTTTTATTTTACAATTAGTCTTTTCGAACTCCGACTGTATTTTCGTCAGATAATAAATCTTTAAGTTTTGGTAGGTCAGCTGAAGACTTTAACCCAAAATAATCCATGAAGTAAGTGCTGATTCCGTATAATAAAGGTCTTCCAACGCTTTTGGATTTTCCAATAATATGGATTAAATCTTTTTCCAATAATCGTTGGATAGAATAATCACAGTTGACACCACGGATTTGTTCTATTTCCAGCTTTGTAATGGGTTCCCTATAAGCTATTATTGATAATGTCTCCAGTGCCGCTTGGCTCAACTTTTTCTTTGATCGATGAATCTGCAATTGATTAATTAACGGATAAAATTCTGACTTTGTCAGTAGTTGATACCCCCCGTTTAAGAATTGGAGGGAAATCGAAAATAAAGGGTCTGAATATTTTTTTTCTATGCTTTTTAATGCAAGTTCGACATCGATGAGCTCGACTTCACTTGATTTTACCGTTTGAATAATCTGATGTATTTCTTCCAGCGATATACCTTGCGTTGAGGCAAAAATCAATGCCTCAACTTCCTGTTCTAAACCGATTGACATTTAGTAATCAATAACTTGCTCTTCCATTTCATTTGGAATATCTCGCCATTCGTATTTTTGATTCCTTAATTGTGGCTCGAATCCTGCATCTTTGATGGCTTGCTGAATCGTTTGGGAAGTGAACCGATGTGGTGCACCCGCTGCTGAAACCACGTTTTCTTCAATCATGATAGACCCGAAATCGTTAGCGCCTGCATGAAGGCAAAGCTGGGCCGTTTTTTCGCCAACCGTAAGCCATGAAGCTTGAATGTTCTTAATATTAGGAAGCATAATCCTGCTTAGTGCAATCATTCTAATATATTCTTCGCTGGTTAATGTGTTTTTAATACCACGGATTCTTTTTAATAAGGTACCATCATCCATAAATGGCCATGGGATAAAAGCAACAAAACCATGGCTTCCCATTGGCTTTTCTGCTTGGACCTCTCGGATCCATAGTAGATGCTCAAAACGTTCTTCCAAGGTTTCAACATGTCCGAACATCATCGTAGCAGAGGTCGGTAAATTGATTTGATGAGCTGCTCTCATTACATCTAGCCATTCTTTTCCGGAACACTTCCCCTTCGATATTAAACGCCGCACTCGATCATTTAATATTTCCGCGCCAGCTCCGGGAAGAGAGTCCAAGCCAGCATCTTTTAAAGATTGTAAAACTTCAATATGACTTAAGCCTTCCAATTTACAAACATGGGCAATTTCGGGAGGTCCCAAAGCATGGAGCTTCAAATCAGGGTAGAGCTCTTTCAGTTTTTTAAATAGCTCTGTGTAAAAAGATAACCCTAAATCAGGATGATGGCCCCCTTGTAATAAAAGTTGATCGCCACCGAATTTAAACGTTTCTTCAATTTTTACTTTATAGGTCTCTATATCGGTAATGTAACTGTCCTCGTGTCCTGGTCTCCTGAAGAAATTACAAAACTTGCAATTTGCAATGCAGACATTTGTTGTGTTCACATTTCTGTCAATTTGCCAAGTTACTTTACCGTGTGGCACCTGAATTTTTCGGAGTTCATTTGCTGTATAGGCTAGTTCTGCGGTAGATGCCTTTTTATATAAAAATAAGCCTTCATCTCCACTTAGAAAATCAAAATCAAGCGCTCTTTGTAGCAGTTTAGTTGTGTTCATTTATTACAAATATACAGAGTTCTCCTGAAAGCAAAAAAGGAAAGCATCGATCTTTAAATTTCACATCAGTTTACAATATTTCTATTAAATAAGTACTTTATTGATTTCAGCTTTTTATATCTCCGGAAGGTAGACAAGTCTCGGAATTCTTTATTAAATTTGATTCAAAATAATCAAGTTAAATAAAGAAGTATAGAATCTATGATTGACAAAGAAGGGGTTGTAAGTAAGATACAGGATTTATTAAACGAACTTACTTTAAGATATGAGCATATTGCCAATAATAAGAATATAAATTCACTCGAATATGAACTTTTTGAAGCCGATGCTAGCTACTTTGCTAAACAAGTAGCAGTTCTTCATAAACTTACTATGATTAGTAGTTTAAAGGAAGATGAATTTTCCAGAAAAGAACATGACTCAGATCCAATAGCAGTTGACGAGAATGAAGTCACTTCTTTTAGAAATGAAGAGATAGGATCGACCGATATCAGTTCTAGTTTGAAGGAAGAGTATGAAAATAAATTGAATACTAATGAAGTTGAAGTAAATAAGACGCCTATTACCTCAAATCTTGAAGAAATTTCCAAAGATGCTGAACGTAAAGAAGTCATTTCTGATGTTGGTGAGTCAAGTTACAATTCTCAAGAGAAAGAAATCGGTGATTTTGAAAGTACGTTGATTTATAATGAAGATGAAAGGGTTGTCGGCGAAGAGGATGAAGTTATCCTAAAAAATGAAGAAGGCAGCGTGTTTCCTGAAAAGACCGAATCAGTAGAGACGACCACATCAAGCCACGAAGTAATTATTGAAGAGAAAGAATTTGCTTTTAAAGTTGAGCCAGAATCAATTGATACTTTTTCTTCAGATGTAAGAAATCCCCTTCAAAGTTCCCTTTCCGATACATACAGTTCATCAAAACCACAGAGTATAAACGAACGTATTTCTGCATTAAAACAGTCGTCAGCGGGAGCGAACCCAAAATCCTATTCCGGCCAAGGAATCAGTGATATTAAGTCGATCATAAATCTTAATGACAAGTTATTGTTTATTAAAGATCTGTTTAATGGATATAGTTTAGCATATAGCGAAGCGATAGAACTCTTAAATCGTTTTGATAATTTTAGCGATGCCGATCTCTTTTTGCAAAGTAATTATGCTGAGAAAAACAATTGGCAGATGAAGAAGGACACCGTAGAAAAGTTTTATGTTATTTTAAACAAGCGTTTCCAATGAAGTAACAAGCTGTAATAGCGTCTAATTTATCACAAGAACTTAAGTTAAAAAGAGGATTCGCTTGAAAGTCCTTTTCTACTTGCATCAAGCTTTACCAGAATAAATAATAAAATGGTAAAGCTCCATAAAGATGATCCTCCATAACTTATAAAAGGCAATGGAATGCCAATTACAGGAACGATTCCAATAGTCATTCCAATATTAATAAAGAAATGGAAAAATAAAATAGAAGCAACTCCATAGCCATAAATTCTTGAGAAGGGTGTTCTTTGTCGTTCTGAAAGAAATATAATCCGAAGTAAAAGCATTAAATAGATGATCACCAGAGTAACAGATCCTACAAAACCCCACTCTTCACCTATTGTGCAGAAAATAAAATCTGTACTTTGTTCAGGTACAAAATTGTATTTCGTTTGAGTTCCTTGCAAATACCCTTTTCCGAAAAGTTGGCCCGAGCCGATAGCAATTTTTGATTGGTTAACATTGTATCCTTCTCCACGAGGGTCATCTATTTTTCCTAACATGACCTCAATCCGATTGCGATGATGACTCTGTAAGAGGTTATTAAATGCAAAATCTACGCCTAAGATAAACACAGTAGCACCAATGAAGAAGATTATGCTTGTAAGTATCTTTTTTCTACTTCTTCGATTTATAAAGGCAGTAATTATGCATATTAAGGCTATCACTCCGATTATGTATCCTTCTGGAAACAAAAGGGTAAGTATAAATAAGATAATACTCAGCATCCCCAATAATAAAAAGGTTCCTGATAAGTACCCTTCACGATAAAAAACAAAGACTAGTGCCGAAAAGGTAACTGCTGAACCTACATCGGGTTGAAGCATAATTAAGAAAACAGGAACAAAAATAATTAAGGCACCATAAAATAAGTTTTTTTTATTTGGGTTTTTATTTGATTGCGCGTTTAAAAATTTGGCAAGCAATAAACAGCAAGATAATTTAGCAAACTCTGAAGGCTGCAAGCGGAAATTACCAATCGGAATCCAAGCTTGATTACCTCCGACATTTTTTCCAATAAATAACACTAGAATCAATAACAAAATGGTAATACCATAAAATACGGGGGAGATAGAGCTGTAAAATCTGTTATCGATGATAAGAATTGTGGCGCCAATTATGGTTGCAGTAATAATAAAAATAAACTGCTTCCCATAGTTAGTTTGCAAGCTTATTAAGCTAGAATGTTCAGGGTCATAAACCGCTGCACGGATGTTAAACCAGCCAATAATACACAATCCAAACCATAGTAAAATTGTAATCCAATCGATGCGCGTATTTAAGAAACTTCGATTTGTATTCATTCGTTTTTAGCCTTTGGCATTAAATTACCGTTGTAGATTCTTTCCTGAATATAGCGAGGTAGTGTGATTGTATCTTTTAAATGTTTTTCAACAAGCATACTGGCGATCGGAGCAGCCCATGTACTGCCATATCCCGCATTTTCTACAAACACAGCAATGGCGATCTTAGGATTTTCCCGCGGGGCAAAGGCGAAAAATACAGCATGGTTTTCGCCATGAGGATTTTGTACAGTTCCGGTTTTGCCACACATCTCAACACCATCTATTTTAACAGCGTATCCTGTTCCACCGGGCATGTTCACTACTCGGCTCATCCCTTCAATGACTGGCTCAAAATACTTTTCATCTACATCTACTGAGATTTTCTCTGTAAACTCAGGCTTACTGATTTTTTTTTCGCCTATTGCTTTAATCAAATGAGGTCGATAATAGAATCCTCGATTTGCAATGATAGCCATAATATTTGCCATCTGTAATGTTGTTATCCCCATTTCTCCTTGTCCGATAGATAAAGATATATTAAAAGAAGAAGTCCATTTATCACTCCCGAAACGTTTGCTATAAAAATCGGCCGTAGGTAATAGGCCGGATTTTTCATTTGGTAGATCTATTCCTAATTCGTGGCCAATGCCAAATTTCATGATAGCCTCTCTCCATTCTTGATAGCCTTTAACGGATCGTTTCCCTCTTTGGTCCACCATTTTAGCGAAGGTGTAGCCGTAATAGGTATTACAAGAAGTTTGAATCGATTGAACAAGCCTAATTGGACCATGAACATGTGTACAACGCATAAATCCATTTCTTCCATAACGATAACCACCGGGGCAGTTAAATGCAGTCTGATCGTTTATGATTCCAAATTGTTGGGCAACCAAAGCACTAACAACTTTAAAAACAGATCCGGGGGGATACTGCGCTTGGGTTGGTCTAATGAACAAAGGATTATTAGGGTCATTTAACAATTTCATATAGTTATTGCCTTTCTCTCTTCCGGTCATCATATTCGGGTTATAAGTAGGGCTACTCGCAAACGCTAAAATTTCTCCAGTTTGCGGCTCAATAGCTACTATACTGCCAATTTTGTTCATCAGTAAGTTTTCAGACAATTTTTGCAAGTCTCTATCTAAGGAGGACATTAATTCGTCTCCAGATACCGCCAAAGTATCGTACTTCCCTTCTGCAAAATGACCTTTTGGACGATTGAAGGCGTCAACCATCACGTTTTGAACCCCGCGCTGACCACGAAGTAAGTCTTCGTAGGCGCGTTCAACCCCGCTAACACCTATATAATCTCCAGGGCGATAAAAGCCCTCACTTCTTTTAATATCCCGTTCTGTAACTTCGTTTATATAACCTAGGAATTGAGCAGCTAAGCTATCAGGATAATTTCGAACCGTGCGTTTTTGGGTATAAAATCCTCTGAATTCATAGAGTCGCTCTTGTAAACGCGCATACATTTCATCCGATATTTGTTTTTCGAAAATTGATGCTCGGTATGGTGAAAACTGCTTGGCTTTATTAAAACGGGCTTCGAAACCTTTTTTATCAATATTTAATAGCTCGCATAAGGCTAAAGTATCTATTTCTTTTACCTCTCGGGGCGTAACCATGACATCATAAACAGGTTGATTTTGAACTAAAACCTTTCCATTTCTATCCACGATTACTCCTCTTGCGGGATATATAATTACCTTTCTAAGAACATTGTTATTTGCCGATAAAAAGTAAGAATCGTCAACAACTTGAATAAATAACAAGCGAAGTGCGATAATTAATGCAGCCGCAATAAATATTCCTTGGATTACGTACTTTCTCGTGAAAAAACTATTCATTAAATCTTAAGTGATTAAGTGTGGAATTTTAAATTCTAGCGTTTTTTCTTTCTATAAAAAGCAAATTCAAACAGCAGAATTAAAATTACCGTAAAGATACAACTTAAAAATATGCTTGAAAGAGTTGAAAAGAAGTTGTTAAAGGAGAAAATCTCTAATAAGAAAAGTACAAAGTGATGTAGAAAAGTTAAAGTGAAAACATAAATAAAAAACCAACGAAACGACATCTCACTAACCCCTGGAGTTGCCATTGCTTCATGGTCCTCCAGTTGTAATGTGATATTAAAAAAGAAGATTCGTATTAAGGCTAAAAATACACATGCGCCCATATGTATCCCTAAGGTATCATAGAATGTATCAACCGTTAGTCCGCACAAAACTGCTAACAGAAATAAAATTCCATTTGGAATTTTTATTGGTAGCAATAGGATAAACATAATATAAGGGAATGGAGCAACTAAGTTATAGTACGCTACATTTTTAAATAAAAAGACTTGTGCGAAAATAAGTAAGATGAAGCGAAGTGCGTTTTCAAGTAATACTCTAGCCATTCTCTGTGTTTTTTTCTTTTAATGAGGTTATCTCTTCGGCTAAGTTATCGGTTACTACATATACATATTCTAATGTGCTAAAATCGATTGCCAAATCAACGCTAATGTTTAGAAAACTATCCCCACTTTCAAGCCCCGGTTCAATGACCGTACCTAATAAAAGACCCTCAGGAAATAAAGAAAATCCAGATGTTATTACTTTTTCTCCTTTCGTGACTTTTATATGGTTTGGAATATCTTTCAAGATAGCTAACCTAGGGTTAAAGTTATTCTCCCCCCAAACTAACGATCCAAAAGCGTGACTATTTGCCAAGCTTGAACTTATTTTTGTGTCGGAGTTCAAAAAAGATTGAATTGTCGAAAAGTGTTCTGAGACATGCAATACGATACCCGCGACACCTTTAGACGCAATAACGCCCATTCCTTTTTCTACTCCGTGTTTCGAGCCTCTGTTAATGGTAAACGTGTTATTTTTTTGATGAATACTGTTGTTTACAACTTTAGCTTCTAGAAACGTATATCTTTGTTCGAATAGACTATCGACAACTTCTCCCGTTACCAATTGATTGGAATATTGAGAACTTTTTAATAGCGCTCTCAACTTTGCATTTTCTTGCGACAGTAAAATATTATCTTCATTAAGGTGTAGATAACTCTTAAAGTTATTGATTTTACTGTACAGGTTTCCCACAAAATAATTTGAAGAGCTTAGGAAACTTGCTCGTTGGAAAGAGTTCTTCTGGATGACAAGAATTAGGGAACTACCAAAAAAAAGAATAAACAAGAAGAAAGCACTATACTTATTTATGAATATCCAAAGATTCCTCATTCTTATAAAACTCAGAAATTGTACATTGGTTAGAAATCCAATGCACAATTATTATTTACTGTATTAAAAACTTGAAGTTACCAATGTTTTTAAGGGAAATTCCAGTTCCTCTCACAACAGCTCTTAAAGGGTCTTCTGCAATGTGTACAGGTAATTTTGTTTTCGATTGTATTCTTCTATCTAAGCCCGGCAGTAAAGCACCTCCACCTGTTAAATAAATACCAGTTTGATAAATATCTGCAGATAGCTCAGGCGGTGTAATTTCCAAAGCCTTTAAAATACCTTCTTCAATTTTGGAAATAGATTTATCCAAACAATGCGCGATTTCAGTGTAAGAAACGGTGATTTGTTTTGGCACACCAGTCATTAAGTCTCGACCTTGTACAGCATAATCTGCTGGTGGATCTGGCAGTTCAGGTAATGCAGCTCCAACTGCTATCTTTATCTTTTCAGCAGTCCGATCACCAATCATAATATTATGTTGACGGCGAATGTAGTTAATGATATCCGAGTCAAAGTTGTCTCCAGCAACGCGAATGGATTGATCACAAACAATACCTGATAAGGCAATTACTGCAATCTCTGTTGTACCACCCCCGATATCAATAATCATATTACCCATTGGCTCTTCAACGTCAATTCCAATCCCTACCGCGGCAGCCATAGGCTCATGAATTAAGTAAACCTCTTTTGCACCAGCAATTTCTGCTGAATCGCGAACAGCACGTTTCTCAACCTCAGTAATACCAGAAGGAATACAGATAACCATTCTTAAGGACGGAAAAAACCAACCTTTTCCGTTATTAACTTTCTTTATCATTCCTCGGATCATATGCTCTGCAGCATTAAAATCCGCTATAACTCCATCTTTTAAGGGTCTAACTGTCCGGATATTACCATGAGTTTTACCCTCCATTTGCATCGCTTGACGACCGATCGCTATTACCTTATTAGTCGTTTGATCAAATGCAACGATCGAAGGTTCATCGACTACTACTTTATCATTATGTATAATTAAGGTATTTGCCGTACCCAAATCAATAGCAACTTCTTGTGTAAACCAATTAAATAATCCCATTAATTGTTATGAATTTAAAATATTAAAATATGATTGCAAAGGTAATCTCTTTTTTATTAAATCGGTTGTCTAAGTTAATATAAAAAGAACAACCGATTTAGGTATATATTTAATGCATCAGAAAATAATAAAACAGGGTTGAACATTTATTATTAGTGTTTAAAATGCCTTACTCCGGTAAGAACCATGGCTATATTTTTTTCATTAGCCATGTCGATAGATTCTTGATCTTTAATTGAACCACCAGGTTGCAATACAGCTATAATTCCAGCATCTGCAGCAATTTCAACACAGTCAGGGAACGGGAAAAAAGCATCAGATGCCATCACTCCACCTTTTAGATCGAATTTAAAGGAATGAGCTTTTTCAATTGCTTGTTTTAAAGCATCTACACGTGACGTTTGTCCCACACCGCTTGCAAGTAGCACATTATCCTTTACCAAAACAATTGTATTGGACTTAGTATGCTTTACAATTTTATTTGCGAAGCTAAGATCCTGAAGCTCATTTAACTTCGGTTCACGTGTCGTGACAGCTTTCATTTGGTCGATGCCTTCAATCGTTAAGTCCTTATCCTGCTCTATAATACCATTCAGCAAGGTTTTAAACTGTTTCTGCGGCAATTCTACCTCTAAGCGCTTTAATAACACACGGTTCTTTTTGGATTTAAGCACTCTCAATGCGCCTTCACTAAAGGACGGAGCAATTAAGACTTCAAAGAACAGTTTATTAATCTCTTTGGCTGTTTCTTCGTCAACCTCACCATTGCAAATTAAAACCCCTCCAAAAGCTGACACCGGGTCAGCTGCTAATGCATATTTCCATGCTTTATATAAGTCGTCATTACTTGCTACACCACAGGCGTTTGTGTGTTTGAGTATGGCGAAAGTAGGCGCTTCAAACTCATCAATTAATGCTACTGCTGCGTCGATGTCGACCAGGTTATTATAAGATAATTCTTTCCCGTTTAACTGTTGGAACATGGAATCCAGATCTCCATAAAATACACCTTTTTGATGAGGGTTCTCTCCATATCGAAGAGTTCTTGATTTATCGTGACTTTGCTTGAAGAAAGGTAAAGGTTCTTTTTGGTCAAAGTAGTTGAAAATCGCAGTGTCATAATGGGACGAGGTATGGAAGGCGAATCTTGAAAAGTTTTTACGTTGATCGAGCGTGGTATACCCTTCATTTTCCACTAAAATATTTTCTAATTCTTTGTATTGTTCCTTAGAAGAGATGACAACCACATCTTTGAAGTTCTTTGCTGCAGCACGAATTAAAGAAATTCCACCGATATCAATTTTTTCAATAATATCAGTTTCTGAAGAACCTGACTTAACAGTTTCTTCAAAAGGATAAAGGTCTACAACCACTAAATCAATCTCGTTGATATTAAATTCCTTGATTTCTTCTTTATCAGACGCATTTTCCCTTCTTGATAAAATTCCTCCAAAAACGGATGGATGCAGGGTTTTTACACGGCCCCCTAAAATAGAAGGAAAACCTGTAAGGTCTTCCACAGGAGTTACTGGAATGTTTAAGTCACGAATAAACGTTTCCGTTCCTCCAGTAGAATATAGATGTACTCCTTGTTTATGTAACAGTTGAACTAATGGTTCAAGGTTGTCCTTGTAAAATACTGATATTAAAGCGTTTTTTATTTTTACGGGATAGCTCATTTGTTATTAATATATTATTATAAAGTGATTTTTATTGATTATTAGCTTAGTTTTTTAATATAGTTTTCTATTTCTTTTGGGTAATGGAGGTGCTCCAATTGTTGTCCATTAAAGCGAATTTCCTCCAAAGTATCTCCAGGTTTGACTTTGAATCTTGCTTGAAAAATGGTTTCTCCCTCATCAAAATTTTCATTAATTACGTGGATGGTAATGCCTGATTCTACATCACCGGCATCTAGGACTGCTTGATGGACGCGATCGCCGTACATTCCTTTTCCACCATGCGCTGGAAGCAATGCAGGATGAATATTGAGGATTTTTTTTGGAAAACGCTTTACTATTTTCTTCGGCACTAACCATAAAAAACCTGCAAGTACCAAAATGTCAATTTTTAGTCTTTCTAAAATATCAAGCACTGGGTCAGCTTCTAAAAACTCTTCACGGTCGAATATATGAGAAGGTACTTCAAGATTATCTGCACGTTGTAGTACGTAAGCATCCGGATTATTGGTCAATAATAAAGCCACCTCGGCAAATTCATTCTCTTTGAAATACTCCATGATCTTTTGGGCATTTGAACCAGACCCAGAAGCGAAAATTGCAATTCGTTTTTTCATTGAATATGTTTAGATTTGCGTCAAAGATATTAATATCCGATGAGATTGAAAAAGAAATCAAGCTCGCGGGTGAAATTCGTTTTATTAATTTACCTTTTTAGGCTTTTGATCTTCATCCTTTAAAAACTTAAGCGTTGTGAAAAGATTTTTTACATTTTTCATGTTCATTGTTTTATCTGTTCAGGCTTGTACTTCTCAGGAACCAGGAAATGTTCCTACAAGTGTTCCAGAGTTCACCTTTTTTAATATTAAGGGAAATCAACCGGTAACGAGAACTAGCTTGGCTTTAAAAGGGAATATTGCCTTCATCTTTTTTGATCCGGGTTGCAGTCACTGTCGTACTGATATTAAAGCTATTGGTGATAATTTCGATAAAGTAGGAGGGGTGAATTTCTATCTTGTTTCGCAACAAAATCCTCTTTTGGTAAATGAGTTTATGGCGACCTATGGTAAGAAAATGCAAAATAAACCCAATGTTCAAGTGTTGTTAGATAAGAATTTCGAATTTCTACCCAAATTTAACCCTACACAGTATCCTGCAATATATGTATATGGACAAGACAGGAAGTTGAAATCTTTTCTTGACGGGGAGCAGCCGATTGACAAGATCTTGGGAGTATTAAATAAGTAAACTAGATGTTCAATACCTTGGATGCAATGGACTGTTGTTCAGCTTAAGTTTTTTATTTTTTATTTTTAAAAGCGAGTAAACTAGCTTTTGTTTCTTCGCTTAAAACCACCGTTCCACTAATATTCGCGCGTTCAAAAAGTAGGGTATCCCAATGGTCTGTATCATGCCAGAGCATCGATTTTATTTCGGTTAAAGTTTCTGTGTTATAGGTGCTCAAGCGCCGGCAAAAGGACTGTGTAGCTTCTTCCATGCTTTCCGAATTAGGGTATACTTCTTGAAAAAGCCCATGGGTTTTTGCCCACTGGGCATCCTGATATTCATCTGGATTTAAGGTGAGTTTGGTAAATTCGGATAAGCCTATTTTTCGCTCAACAGCGGGGGCAATAACAAAAGGTCCCATGTTGACCCCAAGCTCGCTCAATCGTACTGATGCATGTTCGGTCGCGAAACAATAATCACAAGCGGCAGCTAGGCCCAGTCCTCCACCAATTGCTTTTCCTTGTACTTTGCAAATTACCAGTTTCTTACTTAATCGGATAGCGTTAATAACAAGTGCAAAACCTGAAAAGAAGTCGTTCCCGTCTTCTCTCGTTTTAATGGTCAGCAATTCATCAAAGTTTGCCCCGGCACAAAAGCTTCGATTGCCTTCACTTTGTAAAGAAATGATTTTCACTTCTTGATTTTCGCTTAACTTCTTGATTTTGTCTGCTAATTTTTCCAATTGCATTCGCGGGAATGAATTATGAGAAGGGTGATAAAAGGTGATTTGGGCTATCCCATGCTTATCAATCTGAGTATTGATAAAGCCTGTGTCGTCTTGATATCTAGTCATTATGTTTAGCGAAATGTGAAAATGATTTCCTGATTACTCTAATTCTGACTCAACGTTTGGCAACAGATTTTAACTTGAATCTTGCAATGCTTATGTTGAAGAGCTAAAAATAGCGAAAGAAACGGTTAATTAGGACATTTTATCTGTATTTATAGTAGCGCTGTGAGTACGAGTTAGCCGACCCTATGTTAATTCCTTTGCATCCCTTATCATTTTTAAAAATTTAATTGATAACTTTGAATTAAAATTAAAAATAATGACAACTGGAATATTTCTTTTTTTGAATATAGGAACATCAGAGATGATGTTAATATTGTTTGTAGCCTTATTCCTTTTTGGAGGGAAGAAGCTACCGGAATTGGCAAGGGGATTAGGTCGGGGAATTCGCGAATTTAAAGATGCCTCCGAAACCATTAAAAGAGACATCAATGAGCAAATCAATAATTTTGAAGAAGACATTAAAGATGTAAAAACGGATATCAAATCAATAGCTGAAGAATCAGTATCAACTGTTGAAGGAAGTATATCTGAGGTTTCAGAATCCGAACAATTGAATACGGATCATCAAAACGATATTTCCCATTCGGATCAGTACTATAAATCCTACAATTATGATTATCCAGAAGAAATTGCCACTGATTCTTCGCCAAATTCCGAACTGAATAACAAAGAGGGTACGGATAATAAAGACTAATATTGGTCAGGTCAAAACACAGAATTGTTCAGGCTTTCTGCTTAAAGAACATCTTTAATATGTTATGCGTTGCTCTAATGCATAAGTAGATTTTTATTTTCATATGAATTACAATCGTCAAATTGCGAAGGAGCTCTCTTTGCTCGAAAAACAAGTAGGAACTACCATTGGTTTATTAGAAGAAGGTTGTACCATTCCATTTATTGCTCGCTATCGAAAGGAACTGACTAATGGTTTAGATGAAGTTGAAATAGCAGGTATTCGGGATGCTTTAAAACGACATCAGGAGTTGGACAAAAGAAAAGAAGCCATCTTGAAATCCCTTGAAGAGCAGAATGTTCTTAGTCCGGAACTTCGTGAATTGGTTTTAAATGCCGATACATTAAATCGACTTGAGGATATTTATTTGCCCTACAAACCTAAAAGGAGAACGAGAGCCAGTATTGCGAGGGAGAAGGGTCTTGAAGCGTTAGCGAATTTTCTTTTGAAACAAGAGGGTGGAAACCTTTTGGAGTTTGCCGAAAAATTTGTTGATGAGGAAAAGGACGTTAAAAGCGTAGACGAAGCATTGTTTGGTGCAAGAGACATCGTTGCTGAAGTTGTTGCAGAAAACCTTGATGTGAGAACAAAAATCAGAGATCTGCTTCTAGAACAAGGCTTTTTTCATTCTAAAATAATTGAAGGTAAGGAAGAACCCGGACAAAAATACAAGGATTATTTTGATTGGCGTGAGCCAGTTAAAGGAATTGCATCACACCGCTTATTGGCGATGCGAAGAGGAGAAAAAGAACAATTTTTAACTCTCGAAATCGAATTTCCCGCTGATTTGGCAATTGCTATTATTGACAATCTTTTTGTTAAAGCTGCAAATGATCAAGGGAGTCAAGTTCGTCTTGCTATTGAAGATAGTTTTAAACGGCTAATCAAGCCATCGATTGAAACAGAGGTGAGGCTCATCACACGGCAAGAGGCAGATGAGGAAGCCATTAAAGTTTTTGCAAATAATGTGCGCCAGCTCTTGTTAGAAGCTCCCTTGGGTCAGAAAAGGATACTTGCAATTGATCCTGGCTATCGGACCGGCTGCAAGCTCGTTTGTTTAGATGAGCAAGGTAAGTTATTAATTAATAGTACTATATTTCCCCATTTGAGTACTGCGAAAAATGAAGAAGCTGCCGCAATTATTAAAACATTTGTAAAGAGATACAATATTGAAGCCATTGCAATTGGAAATGGAACTGCTGGTCGTGAAACAGAGGTTTTTGTAAAAAAGTTAAATCTGGAGAACTGCCTAATCGTTATGGTCAATGAGAGTGGTGCATCCGTTTATTCAGCATCAAAAGTGGCAAGAGAAGAGTTCCCAGACCAAGACATTACGGTAAGAGGTGCAGTTTCAATCGGACGACGGTTGATGGATCCTTTGGCTGAGTTAGTGAAAATCGATCCTAAATCGATAGGAGTAGGTCAATACCAACATGATGTTGATCAGAATAAATTGCAGAGTTCGCTTGATGATACCGTTATTTCTTGTGTAAATTCTGTAGGCGTTTCTCTAAATACAGCTTCGAAAGAGATTTTATCATACGTTTCCGGATTAGGCCCAAGTTTAGCACAAAATATTATTGCTTATAGAAATGAACATGGGGCATTTAAGGATCGAAATCAGTTGAAAAAGGTTCCTAGATTAGGAGATAAAGCTTTTGAACAATCAGCAGGATTTTTAAGGATTCCTGATTCAGAAAATTTACTAGATGCTAGTGCAGTGCATCCAGAGCGCTATGAATTGGTAAATAAAATGGCTAACGATGTAGGTTGTTCTATCGAGGCTTTATTAAAAGATGAAAGCCTAAGAAAAAAAATATCATTAAAAAATTATGTTGATGAACAGATCGGATTGCCAACCTTAACAGATATCTTAAATGAACTTTCTAAACCTGGTCGTGATCCTAGAGAGAAATTTGAGCTTTTTTCCTTTGCAGAAGGGGTAAATGAAATTACAGATTTGAAAGTAGGCATGAAGCTTCCAGGAAAGATAACTAACATTACTAAATTTGGTGCATTTGTCGATATTGGAGTACATCAAGATGGCTTGGTCCACTTAAGTCAGTTAGCTGATCGGTTTGTAAAAGAACCAAGTGAGGTAGTAAGCGTAAATCAGATCGTGGAGGTTACGGTAACGGAAATTGATATCGTTCGCAAAAGGATCGCTTTATCAATGAAGACAGATGAGGTAAAAACCAATAAACGCAAAAACCTAGGTACTTCGAATGAAAAGAAAGTAAAAAGAGGAGCAGATCAACAACACATAAATACGCAGCATCTAAATTCTAACAAGAGAGCCAAACCAAAACCTTCAATGAAAGAGGATATGGATTCGAAGCTATCGGCATTGTTAAAGAAATTTAGTTGAAAATTGATTGTCAAAGCTTATTGAAGCAAAAGCAATTCCGTACATTTACTATGTAAACAAACTTAGTACTCATCAAATTAATGATTAAGAAATACGTGTTCATCATGTCTTGATTTGAAATTATAAATTTGATTTAATAATTAAATAATTTACAAACTTTTGATATAGACATTATGCTTACATAGCATTAATCTATATCTTTGTTAGATAAACAATATTATATAATATATGTCTGAAACAGCATCATTAAAAATAGGAGAAAATATAATTGATCTACCCATAGTCGAAGGAACGGAAAACGAAAAAGCCATCGATATTTCTAAACTCAGGGGACAATCTGGATTCATAACCCTTGACCCCGGTTACAAAAATACTGGTGCAACGGAAAGTGCTATTACTTTTCTTGACGGGGAGAAAGGAATATTGCGTTATCGCGGTTATCCAATTGAACAATTAGCTGAAGATTCTACTTTTATGGAAGTAGCTTATTTGCTAATTTTTGGTGAACTTCCTTCCAAAGAGCAATTTAGCGTCTTTCAAAGCAGTATTGCAAGGCACACGTTGATCCATGAAGATATGAAGAAGTTTTTTGATGGATTTCCTTCAAGATCTCATCCAATGGGTCAGTTGTCGGCGTTGGTGGGAGCATTGTCAGCTTTTTATCCTGAATCTTTAAATGTGAATGCTACAGAGGACGAAGAAAACTTAACTATCATTAAGTTACTGGCTAAAATGCCTACAATTGTTTCTTGGATTTATAAAAAATCATTAGGTCATCCGGTTTTATACCCAAAGAATAACTTGGATTACGTTAGTAACTTTATAAACATGACTTTCGGTCAGTTGACTGAAACGATCGAATCAGATCCTGTTAAAACTGCGGCTTTAAACAAGTTATTGATCTTGCATGCCGATCACGAACAAAATTGTTCTACTTCTACCGTTCGAATGGTAGGATCTTCAAATGCCAATTTGTTTGCGTCTGTGTCTGCTGGTATCTCCGCGCTTTGGGGCCCCCTACATGGAGGTGCAAATCAAGCAGTTATTGAAATGCTTGAGAATATTCAAAATGATGGTGGTGACAGCGATAAATGGATAGCCAAAGCGAAAGATAGAGATGATCCTTTCCGGTTAATGGGTTTTGGACATCGTGTATATAAAAACTTTGATCCTCGCGCTAAAATCATTAAAAAGGCGTGTGATGAACTTCTCAATCACCTCGGTATTGACGATCCAATTTTAGAGATCGCTAAGAAATTAGAAGCTGCTGCTTTAAGTGACGAATACTTTATTGAACGTAAACTGTATCCTAATGTGGATTTCTATTCAGGAATTATGTATAGGGCACTAGGTTTTCCTACCAATATGTTTACGGTTCTATTTGCTTTGGGACGATTGCCAGGATGGATTGCCCAATGGAAAGAAATGCATGCAGATAGCGAACCTATTGGCAGGCCAAGACAGATCTATACGGGTCACACGGAAAGACCTTATGTTGAAGTGGATAAAAGACCTTAGTGGCTAAGCCGCTAAAAAGGAGGATTCTTAAAAGAATCCTCCTTTTTTATGATGTTATGATTTCCTTTTATCTAAAAGTAATAAGATGACGCCACCGACGACTAATATCCCTCCCGCATACGATGGCCAATTTACCTGTTTTTCTTTGTCCGCGCTAATCTCTAGAGGGCCAAGGTCAACTACTTTTTCCTTCTTTGTATAAGAAAATCCTGTCCAAATTAGCATGATAATGCCTACTACAATGATTATGATTCCAATTCCTTTCATATTATTGAGTTTAGGTTCGAATATGTAATATATTAACACAAAATTCTCTTCAAAAGTTTTAAATTGAAGCATATTTTGATATGAAAGATTTAAAAAACTATCTTTAGCGAAAAAATATCCTTGATCTATGTTCCCGACCTTATCGCATCTAATTGAATACTTAACCGGTGTTTTTATCCCAATGCCTATCCAAACCTTTGGTTTTTTTGTAGCACTAGCGTTTTTTGCTGGTTATACCGTCTTTACAAAAGAGACACAGCGAAAGGAAAGGGAAGGTTTAATAAAGCCCTATAAACGAACGGTTGTATTAGGTAAACCGGCGAGCACTTCAGATTTGCTTTTAAACGGTATATTAGGATTTTTGGTTGGGTATAAATTAGTCTATGCTTTTTTTAATTATAGTGCACTGGTTCAAGATCCTCAAAGTTTTTTACTTTCCGCGAAGGGTAATCTTTTAGGGGGAGTTGTTTTAGGTGCTTTGTTTGTCTATTGGATTTATTCAGAGAAGAAAAAGGAGCAGCTTCCTAAACCAAAAACAGTTCAGGAAGCTATATTACCTCATCAATTAATGGGGAATATATTGGTTTGGGCCGCGATTTGTGGTTTATTAGGTGCTAAGATTTTCCATAATTTAGAGTATTGGGATGAGTTTATGCGTGATCCTATTGAAGGAATATTTTCTTTTTCGGGATTGACTTTTTATGGCGGATTGATTTGCGGCGGAGCTGCTGTACTTTACGTCGCCAATAAATATGGCATAAAGCCTCCCCATATGTTAGACATTGGCGGTGTAGGGATGATGTTAGGGTATGGTCTTGGAAGAATGGGGTGTCAAATGTCTGGCGACGGAGATTGGGGAATCGAGAATGTCAATCCTAAGCCAAATTGGTTAAGCTGGGCACCTGATTGGGTTTGGTCTTTCGATTTCAGACATAATGTATTGGATTACGGCGTGCCGATTGAAGGTTGTACAGGCAAGTTTTGTCATGTTCTTCCTGTTCCTGTTTATCCTACTTCTCTTTACGAATTTGTAGCATGTATTCTTCTTTTTGCAGTATTATGGTACTTGCGGAAGCGAATAAGAGTCGCCGGCATGTTGTTTTCAATTTATCTAATTATGAGCGGAGTCGAGCGTTTTTTAATAGAACTAATCCGTGTTAATTCAAAATACACAGTTTTCGGACTGAGTTTCACCCAAGCAGAGATGATTTCAGTGTTTATGGTTATGGCAGGAATTATTGGAGTTTTCTGGAGCTTGGATTATGCGAAGAAAAATCCTGAAACAGTAGCACCCAAATATTAACCTCAACATAAATAGGTCGTATTAAACAAATGTATGATTGATTTAGAAAATATTTGTAAGAAGGTCGCTGATATTTCGAAAATAGTAGGCCAATATATCGAGGAGGAAAGTGGACGTTTTTCTACTGATGCAATCGAAGAAAAGGGATTGCATGATTTGGTTTCTTATGTAGATAAAGGCGCGGAGAAAATTATAGTCCAATCTTTGCTGCCTTTGCTTCCAGGGGCTGGGTTTACTACGGAAGAAGAAACCTTAACGAAAAGCAGTGAGGAATATAATTGGATTATCGATCCGTTGGATGGCACAACTAACTTTATCCACGGTATTCCTACATTTAGTGTTAGTATCGCGCTTAGCTATAAAAATGAATTAGTTTTAGGTGTCGTATATGAAATTAACCGAGAGGAGTGTTTCACAGCTTGGAAAAATGGGGGAGCTTTTTTAAATGAAGAACCAATTAACGTATCATTCACGCCTAATTTTGCAAATTCGTTACTCGCAACAGGTTTCCCTTTTCGATCTTCGGATTTTTTAGACGAGTATTTAGTTGTTCTTAAGACATTGATGCAAAGCACAAGGGGTATACGTAGGATAGGTTCAGCTGCAGTTGATTTAGCTTATGTCGCTTGCGGGCGTTTTGATTGTTTTTTTGAATTCAATCTTCATAGTTATGATATGGCTGCGGGAATCCTATTGATAAAAGAGGCGGGGGGAAAGGTAATTGATTTTCACGGAGAGGAAAATATGCTTGAAAAAGGATCAGTCATCGCAGGTAATCCGATGATGACTGATCTGGTATATGGTGAGATTAAAAAGTCATTTCTTTAGAGCTATTATAGAGCATCGGCAACAACTTCATGAACTTCTGGGACCATTCTCTTCAAAAGACCTTCAATCCCTGCTTTTAAAGTAATCATTGACGATGGACAGCCACTACAGGAGCCCCGAAGTTCAACCGTAACGATTCCTTCATCTGCATCAAAAGATTGGAAAGCAATTGCGCCACCATCTTGTTCTACAGCAGGTCGAACGTAGTCATGTAAAATTTGTTGAATTTTCTTTTCGATGTCAGAGCCTTCAAAATTTGTATCTTCATCATGAGTTACTTCTTTAATTAATAGCTCGGACTCAACAGCTCCTTGAACAAATTCTTTAAGAATATCTTCAATATCATTCCAATCGCTGTCAGCTGTTTTTGTGACAGTAACGAAATTACTCGCAAAAAATACTCCGTCAACAAAGTTGAATTTGAAAAGTTCTTTTGCAAATGGAGACTCTTGTGCAGCTTCAGCATTTGCGAAATCTAATGAGCCATTGATTAATAACTTATTGACTAGAAACTTTTTTGTTGCCGGGTTCGGGGTGTCTTCTGTATATATTTTTATTGTTGCCATTTTATGTAAATTGATTTACAATATTACGGAATTAAATAACGAAATTTCTGTTGACGATCTTTACAGGATGTTTTGTGACAATCTTATTAAATAACTGCTATTATACTACTTAGGTATAACGCCTGTATAGTTCCAAGGTGTAATGTTTTTAATTTCTGCTTTTACCGCATTCGAAACGTCTAATTTGTCTATAAAGTTTGAGATCGTTTCTTTATTAATTCCTTCATTGGTTCGGGTTAGGTCTTTTAAGACTTCATAAGGATTTGGGTAAGCCTCTCTTCTTAAGATCGTTTGAATAGCTTCTGCTACGACAGCCCAGTTATTTTCAAGATCATTTCTAATAGCCGTCTCATTTAAAATCAATTTGTTTAAACCACGGAGAATAGATTTAAATGCGATTAAAGTATGTGAAAGCGGGACGCCAATATTTCTGAGAACCGTTGAGTCTGTTAAATCCCGTTGAAGCCTTGAGATAGGAAGCTTTGCAGATAAATGCTCAAATAACGCATTTGCAATTCCCAAATTTCCCTCGGCATTTTCAAAGTCAATAGGATTTACTTTGTGGGGCATTGCCGAAGATCCGACTTGACCAGAAATAATTTGTTGTTTAAAATAATCCATTGAAATATAGGTCCAAATATCTCTACAAAGATCAATCAAGATTGTATTAATGCGCTTTAAGGCATCACAATGCGCTGCAAAGTTATCGTAATGTTCTATCTGCGTCGTTACTTTTGAACGGTGCAAGTCCAGTTGAGTGTTGACGAACTCATTTCCAAAAGCAGGCCAATCGACGTGGGGGTAAGCGACATGATGCGCGTTAAAATTGCCGGTTGCTCCACCAAATTTAGCAGAATATGGGACTAATTTAATTTGTGAAAGCTGGGATTCTAAACGCTCCGCAAAAACTTGAATTTCTTTCCCTAATAAAGTAGGAGAAGCAGGCTGGCCATGTGTGCGGGCGAGCAAAGGCACATTTTTCCAGTCCTCTGCAAAGTTTCTTAATACCTGATGTAGTTGATTTAAAGAAGGAAAATATACTTCTGACAATGCTTTTTTCCATGCATGTGGGATAGCTGTATTATTTATATCCTGGGATGTCAATCCAAAGTGAATGAATTCTTTGTATTTTTCCAAACCTAAGGAATCAAATCTTTCTTTAATGAAGTACTCAACAGCTTTTACATCGTGATTCGTTATTTTCTCTATTTCTTTTATTTTTTTGGCATCTGCCAGGCTGAATTGACTGTAGATTTCACGTAGTTTAGAGAAGTTTTCAGAGTCAAAAGATTTTAATTGAGGAATGTTTTCCTGACACAAGGCGATAAAATATTCTATTTCTATATAAACCCTAAATTCAATGATTGCACTTTCCGAAAAGTATTTCGATAAATCTTTAGTGGAGGAATGGTAACGACCATCAATTGGAGAGATTGCGGTAAGAGTTGAAAGCGACATTTTTATTTATTTGGTTTAATTACAAAGATAAACAAAGGCCTTGCCTTACGCAATTTTTCCGCTTGCTTTCAAAAAAAAAAGCCTGCACATAACGTACAGGCTTTTTCTTCGTTAAAGAATTTTTAAAGGATTCTTAGTTAACTTCAGCAGAATCAGTAGCAACTTCTTCTAAAACAACTGTATCAGCAGAATCAGCTTCAATTATTACATCTTCTTCAGTGTTAACTTCTACTTCTTGTGCTTCTTCTTGAGCAGCTGGCTCATTACAAGCTGCAATCATAAAAGTTAAAGCTAAACCAAAGAAACCGAATTTTAAGAAATTTTTCATTGTTGATTTTTTTTCGTTTTAAATAAACTAGTTAATTTACCCTTTATACCCTTTTTTGTGAAAGGTAACCCATGTAATCCAAAAGAATTGTAATTTTGAATTTTGTTGGGTTACTTTTTCAACTTAGTGGTATTAATAAGTGAGCAGAAATCAGTCTTTATTGCAGAAGGATCAAGAATTAATAGATGGAATAGCTAATGGGTCAACTGAATCTTTAAGAATAATTTATAAAGATCATTATCCTTTGGTTGCCCAGTTCATTGTTAAAAATAGCGGTAATGAAGAAGATGCAAAGGATGTTTTCCAAGAAGCTGTTATCGTTTTATATGATAAGATCAATAATGGAAACTTTAAGCTGAGCAGTCGCCTTCAAACCTATATTTATTCAGTTTGTCGGTTTATATGGTTAAAAAAATTGGGCAGTAAAGAGCGTTTAAATACAACGCTTTACCAAGAATTAGAAGAAACATTGGCTATAGATGATGATTTGGAAGAATCGAGAGCTAAAGAGATGCAGTTTCACTTAATGGAAGAGTCGTTAAATTTACTTGGTGAGCCTTGTCAAACGATAATTCAAGATTTTTATATTCATGATCTATCGATGCAGGAAATATGTGAAAAGTTCGGTTATACTAACGCAAATAATGCAAAAACACAAAAGTATAAATGTTTACAAAGGTTAAGAAAACTTTATTTCAGTTATTAAAACCAAAGGAGAGCCAAACTATCAAGGGCAAAAAATAACACAATGGAGTTGTGAAACGCTGATTACAAAATGAAAACTGTTAGGCTTAATAAATTATTACAATGAAACCATCATTAGCTTAGTATAACTCACAAACCGCGATGAACTTAGCGAAGCGATCTCTTGAACGCAGCTAAAACAAAACAATTGTGAAAAATAATGCACTCATGATAGCTTCATCGCCTTTAAAAAACAAATTATATTCTAATGAAAAATAATATTGATTTTATCGAGTATGCAGATTTGTATATCAAAGATGAATTAAGTACAGAGGATAAGCTGATCTTCGAGAAATACTGCGATGAAAATCCTCAAGCGGCTAGAGACTATGAGCAGCATCGCCTCTTGTTTAGTAAACTGCGTGACTATCAGCTACGTAAGAACTTAAAAGATACTATGCAATCTGTGTTCGCTGAGCAAGATTCCTTAAAGCCTAATCGAGCTAGAGATTTACCTGCATTGGGAATAAGATCTCTATGGCAAAAATATAAGTACACCGCATTGGTTGCTGCTTCTGTTGCTTTGATAGCTGTGTTTTCAACTTTATGGATGTCGGGTTTTTATGATAATGTAAAAGAAAACTCTTATCAATACAGTTTATTAAAGCGGGACATGAATGCTATAAAAAGGAATGTTAACGCTCAGAACGCTGTTATTAAAAACATAAACAATAGTACCGAAAATAGCGGGAGTACGAATTATGCTTATCCCGAAGGAACATACGGTGCTACGGGCTTCGCGTTAACTTCAAATGGATTCATTGCTACCAACTATCATGTGGTTAAAGAATCTGATTCAGTGTATGTTCAAAACTCGAAAGGGATGTCTTATAAAGCGAAAGTGATATATATTGACCCTGCATATGATTTAGCGGTATTAGAGGTGATTGATCCTTCGTTTGTGAAGACTTCCGCTGTGCCTTATACTTTTAAAGAAGAAAATACAGATTTGGGTCAAGATGTCTTTACGATCGGGTATCCAAGAGAAGAAGCCGTTTATGGCAGCGGGTATTTGAGCTCGAGTACCGGTTTTGGCGGTGATACGGTTTCGTATCAAGTAACTATTCCCGTTAATCCCGGAAATAGTGGTGGTCCCCTTTTGGACGATAAAGGAAATGTAATCGGAATTATAAGTGGTAAGCAGACGGAAACTGACGGCGCCGCTTTTGCTATTAAAACAAATTACTTACTTCAGTCTATCAAAGCTATACCGCAAGACTCTTTAAGTAAATCTTTAATTATTAATAAACGTAATTCGTTAGCTGGACTGTCGCGCACCAATCAAATTAAAAAAATTCAAGAGCATATATATATTGTTAAAGTATTTTAATATGAAGATATATACGAAAAAGGGAGATAAGGGTCAAACCTCTTTAATTGGAGGAACACGGGTTCCAAAATACCATTTGCGAATAGAAGCCTATGGAACGGTAGATGAGTTGAACGTATATATCGGTTTAATTAGAGGTCAGGGTATTGAGGAGTCTGTAAAAGAAATTTTGAAAGAAATTCAAGATCGTTTATTTACAGCTGGTGCATCCCTAGCAGCTGATCCGGAAAAGTCAAAAATGAAGATTCCTGACTTGCACTTATCAGATGTACAGCTTTTAGAATCTGAAATCGATAAAATGGACGCCCAGTTGCCACCATTAAAACACTTCATCTTGCCAGGTGGGAGTGATCCAGTTTCTTTTTGTCACCTTGCTCGAGTAGTTTGTAGAAGAGCTGAACGCTTGACGGTACAACTCTCAGAGGATAGTTTTGTAGAAGAAAAAGTGATCATGTATTTAAATCGCTTAAGTGATTATCTGTTTGTTCTTGGGCGAAAGATTGCTTTTGATTCTAAAATCGAAGAATTTATTTGGCTCCCTCGACTATCTTCTTAGATTTCGCTTCATTATTTATTAACAAGTTTCGCTCCATCTTTATTCATTAAGGTAAACAGGTGGTTTGGTATGCGTGGCCATGAAAAGTAGATTTCACAATAAATCAGGTCGAATAGTTTGTTTATATCATAAATTATTCTATTTTTGCGCAAAATTGAATATTAAAAATTTTTATTATGTACTGGACATTAGAGTTAGCTTCTCACTTAGAAGATGCACCTTGGCCTGCCACTAAAGATGAATTAATAGATTACGGAATTAGATCAGGAGCTCCTGTTGAAGTTATAGAAAATCTGCAAGCTCTTGAAGATGACGGTGAACCCTATGAAAATATCGAAGAGATTTGGCCAGATTACCCTACAAAAGAAGATTTCTTTTTTAACGAAGACGAATATTAATATTTCTTTCTTAAAAAGCTAATAATAAAAAGTCTTTGCTTCATTGCAGGTAGGGCTTAATTTATTTCGACGTTAACAATTCAACAGTGTAATAGATCGTTACTCTGTTATTGAATTGTTAACGTTTTTTATTATGCCGCTTCAATCGTATACAAAATAGTCTCCAAAAGATTGACTTAAACGAATTTATAACAATAAAAGGATCCCCAAAGTATATTCCGGCCGAAATCAAACTAGTTAATGTATCCATTAATTTGTTGAAGATTCGGTTCATAAATAATTGTATTTAAACCGAATTTTATCTAAGTTAGCGGCATTTTAAAATAGTTTATAATTCAGGCTTAAGGCTTTAAATTTTACCCATTTGAAGTTAAGCACGGCCGGAACATTTAAACGATATTGATAACGGTCACCACAATAACAGCTTTAAAGATAAAAGGATCGCAGACGTCTCTTAAATGCAGAAACATCAATTAAAGAATCCGACATACGGATAATGTATACGTGATTGATTGTTACGTTGTAAGACAAAACATTGTATTAAAGCCGGAGTTTTAAAGAACAATAGAGCGTGTTTATTGTGGAGGTTTCGTAATTTATGCTTATGAAACATTTTAACCTAAAACGGGTTCTATTAGAACAGTAAATGTAATCTAAAAGTAAATTGTTAACTAGTATTTATGCAGCGAAGCTCTACTTCTAAAATTAAGTTTATCAATGATTTTTTTGTAAGTGGTAAACACATACATCCATTGATTATCATGATGATCGATATCACAATTGTTTTTATATCTTTTTCATTATCTTATATATTAGTAGCTGCAATAGGTTTTCAGAAAGCGACTCTCACAGAGTACGCGTTACTGACCTCAACTTATTGTATAGTCGCAATACCGGTGATCTATTTGTGGCGATTACATGCGGGCTTGTTACGTTTCTCTAATACAATGGATTTATTCCGGGTATTTGGTGCTGTAATCTCTTTTTCAGCAATTTTAGCCGTTCTTCTCTTATTTGGAAATAGGTTCAGCCTACCTAACCACTTGATTTATTACTTTATCTTGTTGATAAATTTTTTCATCTGTGTTTCGTTTTTGATTATATTTAGATTAGTATCTAAATCTATCTATCTTATTTTAACTCGAAATCTCTCCAATAATAAAACCCATCGCGTATTAATTTATGGATCTGATACGGATGCAGTCTTAGTTAAACAAGCATTAGAAAACGATAAAGAGGTAAACTATATCATTGGAGGATTTATTGATACAGATCGAAGGAGATTAAATAGTTATTTAGAACAGAAAAAGGTATATCACTTTAAAGAGTTATACAATCTAAAGCAGCGCATGAAGATCGATGAGTTGCTCATTGTTAACGAAAACTTAGATGAGCGGTCAAAACGAGTAGTTATTGAGCGCTGCATACGATTCGGAATAAAGGTTTTGACTGTACCTCCAACGAAGAACTGGCTTTCAGGAAAAATCAATAAAAAACAGATACAAAAGTTAAAGATTGAAGACCTATTACAAAGACCTGCAATCCAAATTAATCAGGAGAAAGTAAAAGATGATCTTTATGGGAAGAGGATATTAATAACTGGTGCAGCTGGTTCAATAGGATCTGAAATCGTTCGACAGGTGATAGCCTATGATCCTGCTTTACTTATTCTATGCGATCAAGCAGAGTCGCCCTTACACGAAATTCAACTAGAGATAGAAGATCAATATCCCAACGCTAATATTGAAGTAGTGCTGATGGACGTAAATAACTACGAAAGGATGAATAAACTATTTGTTACCTTCAAACCGGAATTAGTTTATCACGCCGCGGCTTATAAGCATGTTCCCATGGTGGAGAATAATCCGTTTGAAGCGGTCTCGGTGAATGTAGGGGGAACGAAAAATATTGCAGACTTATCGGTGAAATTTGGAGTTGAAAAGTTTGTAATGGTCTCTACGGATAAAGCTGTAAACCCAACAAGTGTAATGGGGGCTTCAAAGCGCTTGGCAGAAATTTATACCCAATCATTGAATAATGACAAAATTCAGGGAACTCGGTTTATTACTACTCGTTTTGGTAATGTGTTAGGATCTAACGGTTCTGTCATTCCAAGGTTTCGGGCACAAATTGAAAAAGGCGGGCCAATAACCGTTACGCATCCAGAGATTACACGCTATTTTATGACGATTTCTGAAGCTGTACAGTTAGTTTTGGAAGCGGGCACGATGGGTAAGGGGGGAGAGATATTTGTGTTTGATATGGGGAAGCCTGTCAAAATTGTAGATTTAGCAAAACAAATGATCCGGCTAGCCGGCTTGGAAGAAGGTAAAGATATTAAAATTGTCTATACTGGTTTGCGCCCTGGTGAAAAGCTGTTCGAAGAACTTTTGGCCTCTTCAGAAATCATTTTGCCGACCCATCATGAAAAGATCAGTGTTGCGAAGGTCAGAAACTACCCTTTTAAAGAGGCGTCTAAAGTCACTAACGAGTTATTAAGCATTATTAAGCTCAATAATAATGAGGAAATGGTGATGATGATGAAAAAGATAGTTCCTGAATTTTTAAGTCAGAATTCGATATATGAGTCATTAGACGGCCAAAAAGTCGAGTCGCTCATCGACCGAAATTAAAGAGTTCATTAAAAGCAAAATCATATCAAAAATTTGAAACCATCTTTGTATGCAGAAGCATGCTTTTCATATAAAGATGATCAAAATAAAATTAATTGAAATGAACGAAGATAAAAAAGTTGGCATCACTTTTAGCGCATTTGATTTATTCCATGCAGGCCATGTAAAAATGCTAGAGGATGCAAAGAAACAATGTGATTATCTAATCGTAGGTTTACAAACAGACCCTACTTTAGATAGACCCGAGAAAAACAAACCAACCCAAACGGTTGTCGAACGTTATATTCAACTAAAGGGTTGTAAACATGTGGATGAGATTGTACCCTATGCTACAGAACAGGACTTAGAAGATATACTACAATCATTTGATATTGATGTACGAATTATTGGTGATGAATATATTGATAAAGATTTTACCGGCAGAAAATACTGTGAAGAGAAAGGGATAGAGCTTTATTTCAATAAAAGAGAACATCGTTTTTCTAGTACCAGCCTTCGTCAGGAAGTATATAAAAGAGAAGCGGAAAAAAAGGTAAAGGATTAGGAATAATTTGTCTCACTCTTTCAATAAAATACATAGAAACCCGTAGATCTGACGGGATTGGCAGCGCGTTTCCTTATAAATGATTTTTTATCCTACTAAGGATTTTATTATTAATCAATCGGTTTTCTTAAGTTTCCATGAAAGTCATGTGTGTTATATCCAAGTTAGGAATCTCAATTCAAAAGTAGTCTTTCAAAGACATGGCCAATTTGCTTTGTACCCATAACCCATGTCAACAGGGTTCTATCAGTCTTCTTTTGAAATGGTGATGGAAATTTTTTAAAAATATGAAGAACAAATAGCCGATAATGATTTCGATCAAATAATTGTTATGGCAAACAACCTTTCACAAAACGTGACAGCTCAATAATAAAATGGCACTTGAAAATCGCTATAAGATTTTAATAGTTTTATTAAAATAATTGCTATTTTGCATATTGTTGTTAATAATGAAACCATCATGAGTTTACAAAAGTCACAAACCGAAATGAATAAATTACTCATGATAGCTTCATTGCCACTTTAAAAAAATTATTCTAATGAAATTTGCCCGGTTGTAGAAATGTTCAGGCCGTCTCTTCTTCAGGCACATTAGCAGAGCTAGTGGATCTCATCATTCCCCAAACGGATACGCCTGGGGGTAAAGAATTAGGATTACATAACTTTGTGATTAAGATGATAGAGGATTGCTCAGATGAAGAACAACAGATTGATTTCGAAGAAGACTTATCAAAATTCAACTCTGTATTTAAAGATCAAAACCAAAAACTATTTCTTGAAGCTTCATCCGAAGAACGAGTTTCCTTTTTAAATAGATTGAACGAAAAAGATGAGCAATTAAGTGAACTTCATTCTTTCTTTTCGATTGTTAAAAGACTCTCCATTCGAGGGTATACCAATTCTAAGTTTTTTATGACGGAAGTTATTCCCTATGAATTGGTACCTGCTCGCTATAATGCGATATATGAAATAGCCTAGTAAGTCATAAATATTAACTAGCTTAAAACGCCACAAACTAGCATACTCCTTTTATTATTAAGGAGAAGCTCATAAAAATTCAATTAAAATCAAATAAGATATGGATAACCGCTTTGATGCTATTGTTATAGGTTCAGGAATCAGTGGTGGATGGGCCGCAAAAGAATTAACCGAGAAGGGAATGAAAACATTGGTGGTTGAAAGAGGAAGAAATGTTAAACACATAGAGGATTACCCTACCACCAATATGGCACCATATGAATTTGAGCATGCGTTGGAAGTTCCTTATGCGATAAAACGAGAAAATCCGGTAGTAAGTCGTTGTTATGCTTTTCGTGAAGATAGTTTACATTTCTTTGTAAAAGATAATGAGCATCCTTACATTCAGGAAAAGCCTTTCGACTGGATTAGAGGCTATCAAGTAGGTGGCAAATCGCTTTTGTGGGCGAGACAAACACAGCGTTGGAGCGATTTTGATTTTGAAGGACCAGATCGCGATGGTTTTGCTGTAGATTGGCCGATACGATATAAGGATATTGCGCCTTGGTATACTCATGTAGAAAAGTTCGTCGGCATTTCAGGAAATAAAGATAATGTACCGCAACTCCCGGATGGAGATTTTCTTCCTGCTTATCCTTTGAACAAGATAGAACAGTATTTTAAATCTAAACTGGAAGAAAGCTATACAGATCGTACCGTTGTGTCAGCTCGATGCGCCCACTTGTCTGAACCGAAAGATATTCATTTAGAACAGGGCAGAGGTAAATGTTTAAACCGAACTTTATGTCAAAGGGGTTGTCCATTTGGTGGGTATTTTAGCAGTAATTCTTCAACCTTACCTTGGGCAGCAAAGACTGGCAATCTTAGCTTATTGACAGACTGCATAGTGGAGTCGATTCTTATCGATGAGCAAACCGGCTTAGCAAAAGGAGTTAGAACAATTAATGCCATTACTGGGGAAACGAATGAATATACAGCTAATGTTATTTTTGTAAACGGCTCTACAATCAATTCCATTGCACTTTTACTAAATTCAAAATCAAAGGCTCATGAAAACGGGATAGGAAATGAAAATGATTTAGTAGGTAAATACCTCGCTTTCCATAATTATAGTGCACGCATATCAGCTCAATTTGAGGGGGAATTGAAATATGCTACTGATGGAAGGAATCCCGCGGGTGGCGGTTATATTCCAAGGTTTAGAAATTTAAGAACACAGGAAACTGATTTTATAAGGGGCTACGCGGCTGGATTTAGTGCTGGAAGATATAAATATTCTAATCAAGATGCCATAGGTGAAACTTTAAAAGAATCACTGCATAATCCGGAATTAGGGATTTGGAATGTAGGGTCGCATATGATGGGAGAAACGATACCTAAGGTAAGCAATTGGGCAAAGCTGGATACAACAGAAAAGGATCAATACGGGATGCCGAAAATCCGCATATCCGTAGATTATGATGAAAATGATAACAAAATGAAGGCTGATTATTTGGATCAATTTTCCGAAATGTTTGAGAAGGCTGGTTTTGTAAATATAAGAAGAAACGAAAGTAGCCAGGCTCCTGGATTGGATATCCATGAAATGGGGGGTGCTAGAATGGGTAAGGATCCTAAGACTTCTGTTTTAAATGAGTTCAATCAGGTACATACTTGTAAAAACGTGTTTGTAACTGACGGAGCCTGCATGACTTCTACATCGACTCAAAACCCTTCCTTGACCTATATGGCTTTGACCGCGCGAGCGGTGGACTACGCGGTTAATGAACTGAAAAAAGGCAGTTTATAATAGAAAGCTAAATAATAGTCACCTAAATTTTATGTTTGGTACTTTAATGTGAATTCTTTATCTTGTGGATAAATAAATTCACTGATTATGAAGTACTTCTCTCTTTTATTCGCTGTTATTATTTTTAATTCTTGCATTGCACAAGAAGCAAATTTAATTAATAACCAAAACCAGACACTGGTTTTTCAATCGGTCAACATCATTCCTATGGATGAAGATCGAATCGTTTCCGACCAAACACTTGTCGTAAGAAACGGGAAAATTATCGATTACGGCAATAAAGGTAGTGTCCAATTTGATAAGGACGCACTGATTATTGATGCTAAGGGAAAGTATATTGTTCCAGGTTGGTCAGAGATGCATGCTCATATACCCGTTGTGGATGAATTAGAGCCAATGGAAGAAGTGCTGTTGTTATATCTAGCAAATGGAATAACAACGATACGTGGAATGCTAGGCAATCCAAAGCATTTGGAATTGCGAGAGCAAATACGGAGGGGAGAAATCTTGGGTCCAAACTTTACTACAAGTGGTCCTCCTTTAAACGGAAATAATGTTACCAGTCCAGCTAAAGGAGCGGAGATGGTTAAGGAACAGAAAGCGGCTGGATATGATTTTTTAAAAATCCATCCTGGAATTAAGAACGAGTCATTCGCAAGCATAGCCGAAACGGCGCATGCTGTTGGAATTCCATTTGCTGGTCATGTTCCCTTTGATGTAGGCGTGTGGAATGCAATTGATGCTAAATTTGCATCGATAGATCATTTGGATGGTTTTGTGGAAGCGATTACTCCATCGGCGAGTGAGATGACTGAAAATGAGATCGGGTTGTTTGCCGCTTGGATAGCGACTAAAGCAGATACCTCATTAATTCCAAAACTGATGAGAGCTTTGCAAACGAACGATATTTACGTCGTGCCCACTGAAGCTTTGGCTCAACGCTGGCTTTCACCATTCCCCGCATCGTATTTTGAAAATGATCCCGAATTCAAATATATGAGCAAAGAAGTGATCAATGCATGGATGAGAAGTAAAAATAATCATAATAAAAATCCCAGATTTAATAAAGCGGAGGCAGAGGAATATATCAAACTTCGAATGAAATTGATTAATGATTGTCAAGAATATGGTGTGAAATTGCTTTTGGGATCAGATGCTCCCCAAGTATTTAATGTGCCTGGGTTTTCCATCCATCGTGAAATGCAATACCTGGTCAACAGCGGTTTAACTCCTTTTGAAACACTTGTTTCAGGTACCGTTAATGTTGCATCATATTTAGATAAAAAAGATGCAGGGACGATCAAGATTGGTAATGTTTCGGACTTTGTTTTGCTTAATAGCAATCCATTAGCGGATATTTCAAATACAAAAGACATTGAAGGCGTAATGATTGGTACACAATGGTTATCTAAGGATTTTATCGATATGAAGCTAAAGGAAATTGAAAGGAAGTATCAATAATTACAATTACGTAAGGAACGTTGTACATATTATAACAAAAAAGCTGGCTCGAATTAAATCAAGCCAGCTTTTTTGTTATAATAGCTATTTTTTATTTCTTTTTATTTTTTTGTTGTTCTCTCATGTAGTCATCCATTCTTTGCTGGAATTTGGATTTCTTTTTAGTAGCGTCGGCTGGCTTCTTTTTATTCGCTTGGATGATCGCATGAATTTTATCATCGTTTATCATTCCACGGATTACAACTTGTTGACCAAAAGTAAGTACGGAAGAAAGGAAGTAATAATACGTTAATCCAGCCGGGAAGCTATTCAAAACGAAAAAGAACATCACTGGCATAAAATAACCGATGTATTTCATTTGACCTGTAACTCCTGATACAGAATTATTGTACCACGTAGAAAGTAGAGTAGCCAGAGTCATTAAAATACACATTAAGCTGATATGACCAATACCAAAAATGGGAGTGAAGTTAACAATCGAATCATAAGTAGATAAGTCGTTCATCCAAAGAAAACTCTCACCCCGAAGTTCGAAAAGATTCGGAAAGAAGAAGAAAAAGGCAATGGTGAATGGCATTTGTAAAAGCATGGGTATACATCCTCCCATGGGGTTAACGCCTGCCTGTTTATACAGCTTCATATATTCTTGCTGTAGTAACGTTGCATTGTCACTTCCTACTTTCGCTTTGATCTCCTCCATCTCAGGTTTCAAAACTCGCATTTTAGCCATCGACACATAGGATTTGTAGCTAAGCGGAGATAAGGCGAGTTTTAATAGGAGGGTTAATATTAAAATAATTAAACCGTAACTCCAGTTAAAGCCTTCCAAAGCATTGAAAACTGGTAGAGTTATGAAACGATTTATCCAGGTCATTGGTCCCCAACCCAAATTAATTTGTTTCTCTAACTCGTAGCCTTGATCTTTTAGGATACTAAATTTGTTTGGACCAAAAAAGAACTCCATAGGATAGGAGTTTACATCTTGGCGACTGAAGTCTAAGTTTAAATTGGCTGCAAATGTTTTTACAACATGCGGTTGGATTGATGTTTTTACTTCGATGTTTCCACCATTAAATGAATCTTTGGCAATTAGAACATTTGAAAAATAATGTTGCTTAAAAGAAATCCATTTGGTTTGCGGCAATTCCTCCTTATCGTCTTTCGATGTACTAAGATCCTCAACGCCTCCATCTACAGCTTCGTAATAGGCAGTAGAGTAGCGTTGCTCACCGCTAAGATCTTTCTCTTTTTGGGATAAGGACGCTTCCCAGTTTAAAATCAATTGACTTTGATTGGGTGCAATTACATCTTGCATGCCCTTGGTCAAAACAGTAAAGTCAAGATTGTAACTATTACCTTTTAACGAATAAATATAATCAATGTATTTGTCATTAGCATAATTTAAACGGAAGCGAATACTTGCCGAATCATTTTGCGTAACTACTGCATCTTGTCCTTGAACTGCGAAATAAAGATCATTGGTATTAATATTAACCCCTGCAGTAGAAAATAGCAAGCCAAACTTGTTACCGGTTTCATTAAATAACACTAATGGATCACCTCCGTAGGTCTTTTCCCCTTTTAGCTCTACAGATTGTACTTTCCCACCTCGATTACTAATATTGACTTTTATCAATTCGTTTTCCAGAACAAAAATTTTGTCATCTGCAACTTTTGCCCCTCCAAAAGGACCACTTAAAGCCGCGGAATCAAGTTGTGGAGTAAGCGATTGCACAAGGCTATCATCAGTAGATCCTGATTGAATGGAAGTATCTACTTGATTACTGCGTGCTTGAGCTATTGAATCCTGAAGTAATTGCTCCTTCCTAATTTCTTCTTCAGAAGGCCTCATTAAAAACACTGATCCTACAATAACGATCAGCATTAAAAATAGGCCGGTAAAGGTTTTTTTGTCCATTTTATGTATCTGTAATATTAATTCTAGTCTATAACTTATTTTTTCTTAACATTCGCTAAACTAGCAGCGACAAAGCTAACAAAAAGCGGATGGGGATTAATCACTGTTGATTTTAATTCAGGATGAAACTGAGTTGCAAGGAAGAAAGGATGATTCTTAAGTTCCATGATCTCTACCAAATTCTTTTCAGGATTAATACCTGAAGCAATCATACCCGCCTCTTCATATTGTTTTAAATATTCATTATTGAACTCATATCGATGACGATGTCTTTCAGTGATCTTACTTTTTCCGTAGATCGAATAAGCTTTTGTTCCTTTTTGTATCTCACAAGGGTAAGATCCTAACCGCATGGTTCCCCCCATATCCTTTATTTTCTTCTGACTTTCCATTAAGTGGATAACTGGATGTTTTGTTTTGGCGTTCATTTCAGAGCTGTTGGCATCTTTTATGCCTAAAACATTCCTTCCAAATTCGATCATAGCACATTGCATTCCTAAGCATATTCCTAAAAAAGGAATGAGATTCTCTCTGGCAAATTGAATGGCCTCCAACTTTCCCTCTAAGCCACGTTCTCCAAAACCTGGCGCTACCAATATTCCACTTAAACCTTTTAGTTTCTCAGAAGTGTTTTTTGAGTCTAAACTTTCAGCCGCAATCCATCTTACATTTACCTTACATTCGTTGACAGCACTGGCATGAATGAAAGATTCAGTGATCGACTTATAGGCATCAGGAAGTTCGACATATTTCCCTATTAATCCGATAGTTACTTCCGAAGTAGGATTTTTCACCTTTCCTAAAAATGCCTTCCATTGATCTAATACCGGTTCGGACCTGGTAGGCAACTTTAATTTTGAAAGAACGATTTTATCGAGTTGCTCTTTGAGCATTAGTAAAGGGACGTCATATATAGAGGGGGCATCAATCGATTCAATAACCGCATTTATGTTTACGTTACAAAATAGAGCTATTTTTTTACGAATTTCTGCGTTCAGCGAATGTTCAGTTCTACAAACTAATATGTCTGGCTGGATTCCATATTCCAAAAGCATTTTTACCGAATGCTGAGTAGGTTTGGTTTTTAACTCTCCCGCGGCAGCTAAAAAAGGAACAAGCGTTAGATGAATGACTAAAGAGTCATGGCTTCCCAGTTCCCACCTCATTTGTCTCACTGCTTCTATAAAAGGAAGAGATTCTATATCCCCTACCGTTCCGCCCAACTCCGTAATAACGATATCATAATCTTCAGTTTCTCCAAGAAGGCGCATGTTCTTCTTTATTTCATCAGTGATATGAGGAACTACTTGAACTGTTTTTCCTAAATATTCACCAGCGCGTTCTTTTTGAATTACGTTTTGATAAATGCGGCCGGTTGTGATGTTATTCGCTTGAGAAGTTGCTGTATTCAAAAAACGTTCATAGTGTCCTAGGTCAAGATCGGTTTCGGCACCATCTTCTGTAACATAACATTCCCCATGTTCATATGGGTTTAAAGTTCCTGGATCGATATTAATATAAGGATCAAATTTTTGGATGGTAACGCGGTAACCTCTTGCTTGAAGTAATTTTGCCAAAGAAGCAGAAATAATTCCTTTGCCTAACGACGAGGTAACGCCGCCCGTAACGAAGATGTATTTTGTCATGGTTTTTATTAGAGTAAGCGCTAGATGTGTTTATTAGTAACAAAAAGCGCCCTATTGTACGGGGTACAAAAGTATGAATTTTTTATCAAAACTCATTCCCCCATATGCTATTTAAATATTTAAATTACCTTAATTCGGATATAACCTAGCTTTTCTATTTTATTTCCATGTTGTATTGTAATCAGTTTTGGAGGTTGCACTGACCATATATTTAGTTTTGAGCGATTTGCTACTACACGATCGAAATAAAAAGATATAAATTTGATGATTTTTAGTAACTTTACGATCTTATTAAATAATAAACGATATTGACATTTAACGATTTTCAATTTGATAGTAGTCTTTCAGAAGGCTTATCAAGTATGGGCTACAAAAACCCAACCCCTATACAAGAAGAAACCATCCCTTTAATACAGAAGAAACATGACTTAATTGCTTGTGCACAAACTGGGACGGGAAAGACCGCATCCTTCTTGCTTCCAGTAATGGATTTTATTTGTAAAAGCAAGAATAGACCTCTTATTAGTGCTTTAATTTTAGCACCTACTCGTGAGCTGGCTCTTCAAATTGACCAACAGGTTGAGGGTTTAGCCTATTTTACGGGAATAAGTTCGATTGCTGTTTACGGCGGAGGAGACGGAGTTGGCTATGAACAACAAAGAAGGGCTTTAAGGGAAGGTGTGGACATTGTAATTGCAACACCCGGAAGGTTAATTTCACATATTAATTCAGGCATTGTCAAGCTAAATGAAATTTCGTTTTTAGTTCTTGATGAGGCTGACCGCATGTTGGATATGGGCTTTAAAGATGATATATTACATATTGTCCGTCAGTTACCTGTAGATAGACAAACTCTATTGTTCTCAGCAACGATGCCGCCTAAAATCCGAAGCTTTTCTAAGATATTGTTAAATGATCCAAAGCATGTAAATATTGCGCTTGCACAACCTGCAATCGGTATTTTGCAACAGCAGTACAGGGTTTTTGATGAGCAAAAGAATGAATTACTTAAAGAGATATTAAAAGATGGCACTTATAAGAGTGTGATTGTTTTTGCTTCTACCAAAGAAAAGGTCAAGCGATTGGAGATTGATTTAAGAAGAATGAAGCTTAATGTAAAATCTTTTCATTCGGATCTAGATCAAGATGAGAGACAGAATATTTTGTTAGACTTTAAAAATAAGCAGATTGGTGTATTGATAGGTACAGATGTTTTATCAAGAGGGATTGACGTTGTAGGTATTGATTTAGTCGTTAATTTCGATGTCCCTGGCGATCCTGAAGATTATATCCATCGTATCGGGCGAACGGCGCGAGCAGAGACTACAGGCACCGCTATTACCTTTGTAAACAATAAGGATTATAGACGATTTCAATCTATTGAGGAACTTATGGATTTAAAAGTCGAAGTTGTCAATCTTCCGGAGATCTTAGGAAATGGGCCGACCGACACATTCTATAAACATTCTTCTAAAGGTTCTAAAAATAATGGCGGTTCCAAGAATGTTAAAAAAGTCAATCGTCAGTTTACGAACAAAAAGAAAAAAAACCATTCAAATAATGGAGATTCTTCCTCTAGAGGTATCGCTAAAATCGCTGAAAAAAGGGCAGAACTGCCTAAAAATACAGAAAGTTAATAATTTTTAGGATTTACTTTCTCTATATGCAAGATTTTGTTACTTTTGCATTCGCTAAAAGGAAGCGCCCATAGCTCAGCTGGATAGAGCAACGGTTTTCTAAACCGTCGGTCTCAGGTTCGAATCCTGATGGGCGTACCATAAACCCGTTCTAATATGATTAGAGCGGGTTTTTTGTTTAATTACCTACAAAAGGATGTAGTACAACGCAATAAAATGACGTTAATAAGGCTTTAAACTCAAACTTAGCCGAGCAAAAAACTAACAAATTTGTATGTATAGCAAATCCAGAATTAAAAAGAACATCTGTATAGACCAGTCAGGAACAACAAAGAACAATGTATAACCAAATCAGTATTTATCTATAAATCTGTATAAGCCATATCAGGACGATACATTTTTCGCAAAATCCGCTACCTGTTGTTCGAGGATTGCTTACCTATTGTTCGAAGATTCCTTTACTCTCCTTCGAGACTCGTTCGCCTCTGGTTCGAGTCTGGTTTACTCGGAGTAAAAGAAAGGTATACAAGAGGTATACATGAGTAAAGCAAAAATCGAGCTAGATGATAGGGAGAGCCGAGCTTCTCTAGTACTCGTTTCAGGTTGGAAATGCTCGATAAGAAATGACGGAGGTAAGGCCCGCCTTATTGTAGACCATTTTATCAACCTGATTAGCAAGATAGCCAGTAATTTTAAAATAAACTTGTTTCCTTCATTAGAATCCTTATTTTTAGGAAAAATATAACTTTATGAAGAGACGGAAATTTATTCAAAGCACCATACTGGCAGGTGCTTCTACAATGGCTTTTGGTGGTACATCTCTTGGAGCAGTCAGTCATTCAGGAAACAGCCTGCCTCAAAAGCTTTTTAACTTAAACTACGCACCACATGCTGGTATGTTTAAAAATCACGCAGGCGACAATTTTCTTGACCAAATTAAATTTATGCACGATCAAGGATTTCGTTCAATTGAAGATAATGGAATGGCAGGAAGATCACCAAGTGAACAATCAAAAATTGGAGAAACTCTTGCAAAATTAGGTATGGACATGGGCGTCTTTGTTCTTAGCAAAGGTGGGAATGGAGCAAATACCCTTGCCGCCGGGAAGCAAGAGCACATTGATATATTTTTAAAAGGTTGCCATGAAGCTGTTGAAGTTGCGAAGCGAACAAATGCGAAATGGATAACCGTTGTGCCAGGCGACTATGAGAGGCGCTTACCTATTGGTGCGCAAACTGCAAATGTAATCGAAGCACTTCGACGCGGAGCTGAAATATTGGAACCTCATGGACTGGTAATGGTATTAGAGCCCTTGAGCGATACACCAAACCTTTTTTTACAAACGGCAGATCAATCTTATTTGATATGCAAAGCCGTAAATAGCCCTTCTTGTAAGATCCTTTACGATGTTTACCATTTGCAGCGCAACTCCGGCAACATTATTTATGATATGGGTTTATATTGGGACGAGATTGCTTACTTACAAGTTGGAGATGTTCCGGGCCGTAATGAACCAACTACTGGTGAGATAAACTATAAGAACGTGTTTAAATATATTTATGGAAAAGGGTTTAAAGGCATTGTTGGAATGGAGCATGGTAATTCTGAACCCGGAAAAGAAGGGGAATTAAAGCTTATACAGTCTTATAGGGAAGTAGATAGCTTTATGTAAAAAAATAATAGACTTATCAAATTTACTATACTAAGATAGCAATCCGAAGGTTTTGATGAAGAAATAACAAGTACGCTTACTTGCATTTTTTTTCATGTAAAAAAGATGCGTTTTTCGTGTATAAAAATACTGTAAAACATTATTTGTTTGAAATTAATAACTACTTTTAGCTATTAATTGGGGTCGAGTTCCTGATAATCTTTAATCAATTTTTTAAATTACATAATGACAAGCATCACCAGAATAAAGTTATCTTTTATGATGTTCCTCGAGTTTTTTGTTTGGGGAGCATGGTTTGTTACTCTTGGTACCTTCCTTAGTCAGAACTTAAATGCCTCTGGTTTAGAGATTGCCAACGTATTTTCAACCCAATCATGGGGAGCAATTATCGCCCCGTTTATAATTGGGTTGATTGCCGACAAATATTTTAATGCCGAACGAATTCTTGGAATATTGCATATTTTAGGCGCATTTTTAATGTATCAGATGTATGGCGCTACAAATGTGGCCTTATTTTATCCTTATGTCTTAGTATACATGGTGATTTACATGCCCACTTTAGCTTTAGTGAATTCAGTTTCCTTTAGACAAATGAAAAATCCTGAAAAGGAATTTTCTGCAATTCGCATCTGGGGCACGATAGGCTGGATTGTAGCAGGATTGACGATCAGTTATTTATTTCATTGGGACTCACCGGAAGGGGCAGGGCAGGGCTTATTAAAAAACACCTTTTTAATGGCCGGTATTGGTTCGTTAATATTAGGTTTATTTAGTTTCCTTTTACCAAAAACACCACCAATAAAAAAGGATTCAACGGAAAAAAGCAGTATCTCAGAAATCTTAGGATTGGATGCTATAAAGCTTCTTAAGGACCGCAACTTTTTTGTATTCTTTATTTCGTCTATTCTTATTTGTATCCCTTTGGCATTTTATTATTCAAATGCTCATCCTTTTTTATCGCAAATCGGATTGGAAAACCCGACAGGTAAAATGGCAATAGGCCAAATTTCAGAAGCTTTCTTTTTATTACTCCTGCCATTTTTCTTTATGCGCTTCGGCTTTAAAAACACGATTCTGTTAGGAATGTTGGCCTGGGTGCTTCGTTATTTTCTGTTTGCCTATGGAAATGCAGGGGAGCTTTCTTATATGCTAATTATAGGGATTGCGTTACACGGTATATGCTTTGACTTCTTTTTCGTTTCAGGTCAGATCTATACGGATTCAAAAGCCGGTGAAAAATATAAAAGCTCTGCACAAGGCTTAATCACCTTGGCAACATATGGGATTGGTCAGTTGATCGGTTTTTGGGTTGCGGGATTCGTTACAGAGCATTATAAAGGCTTAGACCTAGAGCCATTCTGGAGAAATGTCTGGACAATTCCTGCAGGTATTGCAATCTTCGTATTACTGGTTTTCTTTATCTTTTTTAAAAATGAAAAGAATCAAAAGGAAATTGCATAACTTTAGTAGTCGGTTTTAAATAAATTACAAAAAATAATCAATTATGGCAGATAATGTATATGATGCAATAGTTATTGGATCAGGTATTTCTGGAGGTTGGGCAGCTAAAGAACTTACAGAAAAAGGATTGAAAACCATTATGTTAGAACGTGGAAGAAACGTAGAACATATAAAAGACTATACAAGTGCAACAAAAGATCCATGGGAATTTCCACACCGCGGTGGAAGAACTCAAAAAATGATCGAAGAATATCCAGTTTTAAAAAGAGACTATCCCTTAAATGAAAAAAACTTATCGTTTTGGACAAATGAACAAGAAAGCCCATATGTTGAAGTAAAAAGGTTTGATTGGTTTAGGGGCTACCAAGTAGGTGGAAGATCGCTCACTTGGGGTCGTCAAAGTTATCGTTGGAGTGATCTAGATTTTGAGGCAAATTTAAAAGAAGGGATTGCTATCGATTGGCCTATCCGATATGCAGATATCGCACCTTGGTACAGCTACGTGGAGCGTTTTGCTGGGATAAGTGGCAACAGAGACGGGATTGCTGTTTTACCTGATGGAGAATTCATGCCACCGATGGAGATGAACGTAGTGGAGAAAAACGTAGCAGAAAGAATTAAAAAGCATTATGATAACCATAGACAGATGATCATCGGACGAACTGCCAACATAACGATCCCCCATCATGATCGAACAAATTGTCAGTTTCAAAATAAATGCTGGTTAGGCTGTAATTTCGGAGCTTATTTTAGTACCCAATCAGCAACGTTACCAGCTGCTACGAAAACTGGAAACTTAACGTTGCGCCCGTTTTCGATTGTTACCAGAATTTTATATGATAAAGACAGTAAAAAAGCTACTGGAGTAGAAATAGTAGATGCTGAAACTAATCAAACGTATGAATATTTTGCAAAAGTTGTTTTTGTATGTGCTTCTGCATTTAATTCCACTTGGGTGTTAATGAATTCAGCTACCGATGTCTGGGAGGGCGGATTGGGAAGTAGCAGTGGAGAATTAGGTCACAACGTAATGGATCATCATTTCCGTTGCGGCGCGGGTGGTGAAGTGGAAGGTTTTGACGATCGGTATTATTATGGTAGTCGACCTAATGGAATTTATATTCCGAGATATCGAAATGTGGGTGATGATAAGCGCGACTATTTACGTGGATTTGGCTATCAAGGCGGTGCGAACAGAAGCGGTTGGAGCCGAACTGTTGCCGAACTGAGTATTGGAGGTGACTATAAAGATGAACTGAGCGAACCTGGAAACTGGGGAATTGGCGCTACAGCTTTCGGCGAAGTATTGCCCTACCATGAAAACAAAATATCTTTAGATAAAGATAAAAAGGATAAGTGGGGATTGCCAGTACTGGCCATGGATTGCGAGATTAAAGAGAACGAAATCCAAATGAGGAAAGACATGATTGCAGATGCTAAAGAGATGTTGGAAGCTGCGGGAGTAAAAAACGTCTATACTTATGATAATGATTATTTCTTAGGACAGGGTATACACGAAATGGGAACCGCACGCATGGGTCATGACCCGAAAACTTCCGTATTAAATAAACATAATCAAGTTTGGGACGCACCTAACGTGTTTGTCACGGACGGCGCTTGCATGACGTCGGCTGCCTGTGTAAATCCTTCTTTGACATATATGGCACTAACAGCTAGAGCAGTTAACTTTGCAGTTGAAGAAATGAAAAAGCAAAATATCTAAGTTTAATTATAATTGAAGAAAAATAATGAACAGGAGAGAAGCATTAAATAGAGTAGCGCTTTTAATCGGCGGTACAGTTATTGGCGGGCACCTTTTTTTAGAAGGATGTACCCGACCAGCAACCAAAACGGTAGAGGGGTTATTTGAAGAACCACAAGTTGACTTCTTAGGAAATATTGCAGATGTCATTCTTCCAGAAACCGCTACCCCCGGAGCGAAAGAGGCAGGAGTAGGAGCATTTATTCCGGTAATGGTCAAAGACTGCTATACGGAAGAAGACCAAAAGATATTTGTTGATGGCTTGACTAAACTAGAAGACGCATCAAAGAAAAAGTTTAACAAAACATTTGAAAACCTATCTTTTGAAGAAAGGACAGAGCTGATAAAGGAAATTGACCAAGAGACGAATGAATATCATGCGAATAAAAAGCCGGAAGATCCAAAACACTATTTCAGAATGATTAAAGAACTTACGTTATTAGGTTATTTCACTTCAGAACTAGGTGCTACGAAAGCATTACGCTATAACCCGATACCTGGAAGATTTGAAGGCGATATTCCATATAAAAAAGGTGATCGTGCATGGGCATAATAAATGTAGATTCTTCAATAAAAATAATGTCTAACTGAGAGGTACCCATACATTATTGGCTTGTGAATTTCGGTTTTATGCTCCACGAGTAAAAAGCCGAAATTCACAAGCCTTTCTTTTTAGTTGAAATTTTTGATTTTAAATCTTTTAATCAATAGCTTATCATGATTATTGAATGATTGGATTTAACCTGGATTAAACAAGTCTCTTTATCTTTAATCTCAACGAATTACCAATTACAATCACATCCGAAAAGGCCATTGCTAAGGCCGCTAACATTGGCCCCAAATAGCCCATAGCGGCCAATGGAATAGCAAAAATATTATAAAAGAAAGCCCAAAATAGGTTTTGTTTTATAGTTATTAAAGTATGTTTCCCTACTTTTAATAACGTTATTACCGATGATAAATCACTATTAAGGAGCACCACTTCGGCCGATTGAATCGCAATTTGACTGGCATTTCCTAAAGATATCCCAACATTTGCAGTAGTTAAAGCAGGCGCATCATTAATTCCATCACCTACCATTGCCGTCGTCCCAAACTCCTTTAACCTATTGATAACATCCAATTTTTGTTGAGGGAGTTGTTCTGAATAAAATTCTTTTATACCGAGCTTTCGCGCGACGCTCTCACATTTCTCATGACGATCGCCACTTAATAAAATTGGCGTTATCTTCATGTCTTTCAACGTATCGATTAGATGTTTGGCTTCAGGCTTTAAAGTATCTTCAATAGCAATCTGTACAATTACCTCGTTGTTTCTCTTTAAATAAATATCATATTTTGCGTCTTGCGCCAATAACGAATCCTTGTCTAAAATCTTTTTTGAACCTAATTGGTATTCATTTCCATCACTATCGATTGCTTTCAGTCCTAAACCCTTTTCCTCATGTACTTTAGTCAAAATAATTTTTGATTTTGCATCTTGACTCAAATTCTTCACTAATGAAAGTGCAATTGGATGATTAGAATGGCTTTCAATTCCGAGGATAATGCTTGCCGCATCTTCCTTCGAAATCCCTGATAATTTCATTTCTCTTATGCTAAAATCTCCTGTTGTCAAAGTCCCAGTCTTATCAAAGACCATGTATTTTAGACCTGCCATTTCTTCAACAGTTGCACCTCCCTTGATTAAGACACCATCCTTAGCACCGCGACCTAAGCCTACCATTACAGCCGTGGGCGTTGCTAAGCCCATAGCACAGGGACATGATATTACCAGTACTGCAATAGCGTTCATTATGGATTGTCTGACACTAATGTCAAATACAAAATATGCTAATACAAACGTTAGCAACGCAATACCGATCACCACAGGTACAAAAATACTGGCAACCTTGTCTCCCAAACGCTGGATAGGAGGTTTAGCAACTTGAGCCCGCTTCATAATCTCTATTATCTGGGAGAGCACTGTATGCTTCCCAATTTTGGTAGCCATAATTTTAATATTTCCATGTTCCACTAAGGTTCCACCGATAACAGAATCATACTTTGTTTTATTCAAAGGAATACTTTCTCCTGTGAGCATCGATTCATTTATGGACGCCTCGCCCCAAATAATCTCCCCATCCACTGGAATTTTATCGCCAGTTCTTACTAACAATGTATCCCCAACCTGCACCTCTTTTGCACTAATAAGAATATGTTCGTTTTTAACAATTTTTGTTGCTGTTATATTTTGGAACTTCAATAGATCTCTTATTGCGGAAGTGGTTTGGGTGACGGATCGCTTTTCAAAAACATTCCCTAATAACACAAGCGTGATAATCACCGCGGTAGTTTCATAAAAAAGATAATTGGGGCCAAGGGCAAGAAAGGTACCAATCAAGCTATAAATAAAGGCAGAAGTAGAACCTAAAAAGATAAGTACGTCCATATTGGGGACACCGCCTTTCAACGAATTGAACGCGCTTTTCCCAAAATGGATGACACCTAGAATGAATACCGGAATACAAAGTGCAAGTTGGATGTAAGGATTGTGAAACCAATCGAAACCCGGCACCATATGGAAGAAGAATAAAGGGACGGTAAAGAACAAACTGAAAATAAAGCGGTTTTCTACCTTTTCGTGCGGCTTTTCATAATGTTCTTCATTTGTATCGTACACTTTAAAGCCTAAACCCTCGATGTCTTTAATAATCTCAGGTAGCGGAAGAATATCTGATGATGAAAAACGCACCTCTTCATTTGCATAATCAACAAAAACATTGCTTAAGCCTTTTTTTTCAAGTAGTTTATGAACAGATATTGCACAATTATTGCAGTGCATTCCCGTCACATTTAATTCTATAAATTCATTATCGTTTGTCATTTCTAAAGTCTCGTTAAACTAATATTCAAAAATAAGGCATTTGAACAAGTTGATTCATGATAAACTGGGGTATCTATGGTACTTTTCACGGATTATGCCTATTTTTGATTATGCAAAATTCTCAAATACCCATTTATCATAAGAAAAAAGGAAAGCTCAAAATCAATGATCTTTTCAGTATAAAATGGAAGCCGATAAACCATGAGCTGTATGAAGGAGTGGAGAAGCCACATCGACACGATTATTATTCGATATTGTTTTTGGTAGAAGGGGAGACCACACAATACATCGACTTTAAAGAATATAAGCTTAGAGATCATGCGTTATTATTGATGCATCCCGATCAAGTCCATTTCGATGTTGAAACAAAGAATGCAAAGATATTATTAATTACATTTAAGGATAATTTGTTGTTATCAAACAAAGGGTCTTTTCTTTGGAAGCAGATATTTAGTCATAATGTAATAATGCTAAATACACTGATTCAGGAAAAGTTGCTTAATTATACCGATCTAATTATGCATGAATACCAACAAAACCATCCAAGTGAGAAAATAATATCCTTTCTTTTAAGTGCTTTTTTAGAAAAAATTAGATTGATTGCTGATGATCAAGATAATGTTGATGAAACCAATAATAGAATTTTGCATGCCTATAAGCTTTTGGTAGAGCAATATGCTTTGACAGAAGTCAAAGTGTCCGACTATGCTAAACGTCTATTTATTTCTGCTGGGCATTTAAATGATACCATTAAGAAACTAACCGGGCGTAATGCAAAGTCATTTATAAATGAGCGAAGAATTTTAGAAGCTAAACGACTATTATATTGGACGGAAACTTCTATCCAAGATGTTGCTTGGAAAACCGGATTTAAAGACCCTGCTTATTTTACCCGATTTTTTAAAAAAGAAACGGGCATGCTTCCGCTTTCCTTTCAAAAATCAACACATAAAACAGATAATGCCTCTTTAGGTTAGGATACCCCATATATAGATTAAAAATCAGTTAACTATTAATGAAAAAACATGCCAGAAGTTTTACATCGGGGATCTATCAAATAAAATTAATTGTATAGACAGGATCTTAATTAAGATTGAAACCGTCCATTTAACCGTTGATGCTTGTTCTTTAGATTTGGACGGGTAGGGGATGAAATTAATTAAATTCCCTATCCGTCCAATGAAGTTTAATAATATATTGGTTTCAAATAACAATAGAATTATCCATCAATGGAATTACTAAGGGCATTAAAATTAGATAGTCTATAATGCAGTTTAAGAGTTATTTCCCTTAAAACCTATAATAAGGTCCTTCGCAGTTCCTCAGGGGACAGGGGAGACAAGTAACCCAATGGAATATCAAACACTGTTCGTGCGCCCGTTTGTCCCTCTTTTGCCAATTTCCCTACAGCACGAGTATACGCTACTAAAACGCTAGCTGTAAATTCTGGATTGCTTTCTAAGGTTAAATTAAATTCAATTCTTTGTTTTGTGTCCTTTCCAGTGGTACCTGAGCGAAATACAGTTCCCCCATGCGGCATTCTTGAATGGTTTGCTTGCAGTTCTTCGTCTGTGATGAAATGAACGGTGGTTTGATATTGATCAAAGTAATGAGGCATATTTTTAATCGTACTTTCAATTTCTGATACATCGGCATCTTCGTTTGCAACCACATAGCAAACTCTTTGATGTTTTTCCGCCGTTGAAAGTTTTGGGTTCTCTCCAGCGCGTACTCGTTCAATGGCATGATCCAAAGGTATAGTATATTGAACGCCATTTTTAACGCCTGCAACACGTCGTATTGCATCTGAATGTCCCTGACTCAATCCTTTTCCCCAGAATGTATATTCCTCACCTTGTGGTAAGATGCTCTTACCCATAAGTCTTGCAAGGGAGAATAAGCCTGGATCCCAACCTGTCGAAATTAAACTTAAGGTATGATTTGCCCTTGAAGCCTCATCAACCTCTTTAAAATACTCAGGTATTTTAGCATGAGTATCAAAGCTATCTACTGTGTTAAATAGTTTTGAAACCATTACAACTTGTTCGGGCAAGTCTTTTGCCGATCCCCCACAAAGAATCATTACATCGATCTTGTCTTTGTACGATTCTATCTGTGAAATGGGAACCACTTTCGCGTCAGTATGCAGATCAGTGGCCGGTCTTCTCGTGAAGATAGCCACCAATTCCATATCTGGATTTTGCTGAATAGCTAACTCGGCACCTTTTCCTAAATTGCCATAACCCACGATGCCAACTCTTAAATTTTTATTCATTGTCTTTTTTGTTAGAATATTAATAATTTGTGCCCATTTATTGTGAGTATAAACCCATGATGGAGATTCGCGAACTTTGTTTTTATACTGGTTTATCTCTGCTAAGTTAAAAAAAAAGTGGTTTTATTCGAAACCGTGTTGATATTTAATTGGCGCCATCGATTTGCTCGATAACATTCTTGTAGCTGTTTCAGTGTTAACATAGAGATCATTATTTCTTTTTTATGATGGAATATCACTGACGAGGAAAATCACTATGACAGTAGCGAAGGTATTTGATTATATTAAAACTTTCTTGCTTTACGGAATGTTTGTTTTATAATAAAAGCAAATATTATGAGTACTCTAGCCAATCGAAAAATTGCCATCTTATCGGAAAACGGATTTGAGGAGATAGAATTAACGAGTCCACGAGAAGCACTTGAAGAAGCCGGTGCCGAGGTATCCGTAATCTCCCCACAAAAAGAGAGCATCTTAGGCTGGAAGCATCATGATTGGGGTAGAGAGGTGAAAGTAGATCAACACATTAGCGAGGCTTCTGCTACCGATTATGATGCTTTGTTTTTACCAGGTGGGGTAATGAATCCCGATAAATTACGCTTAAACCAGGAGGCTGTCGATTTCACTAAAGAATTTTTAAAAGCCGGGAAGCCTGTGGCCGCAATTTGCCATGGTCCGCAGACTTTAATTGAAACCGGCATGATTAACGGAAAAACAATGACTTCTTATCCCTCTTTGAAAACAGATTTGAAAAATGCTGGCGTGAATTGGGTGGATGAAGAAGTAGTGGTTGATAATGGGCTTATTACAAGTCGAGGCCCTGATGATATACCTGCCTTTAATAAAAAAATGATAGAGGAGTTTGCAAAATAGCCACTTTCACCAGAATTTTATTAACTCCTACTCTAGGGTATCTTGATTCATATCCATTGTGTCAAGTGTTTGATTTGAAGTATCTAAAGGGGGAGGGGTAGCCATTGTATCATGATTGAGGCTGTCTCCAAGGTTGTCATTATTTCTATTATCATCGGTTCTGTTGTTGCATGCCTGTATGCTCCAAGCAAAGGCTGCGATAATGATTACTAAAGTTGCTTTTTTCATGATATTCTTTTTAATATATTAACAATTTTGTTAGCGAATGGTTGCAAAATATAAAAAAAAGGTATTAATTTTTTTTATACGTAGAAATACGATTAAAGCAATTGCAAATACCGTTTTTACTTGATCCTGAAACCAAGAGGTTTTATAAAAGTTATTAGGTTATTAACAACCATATTAATAATTAGCAACGGTAATGAGAAGAATAGCTTTTATCAGTGAACATGCTTCCCCCTTAGCTATAATTGGTGGAACGGATAGTGGTGGACAAAATGTGTACGTCGCACAATTAGCAATTGAATTAACAAAGAACGAGTATGAAATTGATATTTATACACGTTGGGAGGATCCGAGTGCTTTCGAGATTGTTCATTGGTTACCAGGCATTCGAGTTATCCATATAGAAGCCGGACCCAAAGAAGTTATTCCAAAAGAAAGAATTTGGCTATTTATGGATGATTTTTTCGAAAATATGTATTTTTTTATTGCTTCTCATCGAGTACAATACGAGCTAATTCATGCTAATTTTTGGATGTCAGGGAAGGTTGCCATGATGATTAAGGCAAGGAATAATACGCCATACGTCATTACATTTCATGCGTTAGGGCACATCAGGAAAATTCACCAGCAAGACATGGACAAATCTCCCGCTGAGCGTTGCAAGGTTGAGAAAGAGGTAGGTGATAATGCTGACAGAATTATCGCCGAATGTCCGCAAGATAAATGTGATTTGATCGACTATTATGGTATAGATCCTAAAAAAATTTTTATTGCGCCATGTGGTTTTAGTGCCGATGAGTTTTATCCAATTGATGCTATAAAAGCAAAACGCACCTTAGGATTCAGAGAGGAAGAGCGGATCATTCTGCAGCTTGGTAGAATAGTTCCACGTAAGGGGGTGGATACTGTAATTCACGCAATTTCGTTCTTATCAAATTTGACAGACGTTCGATTGGTTATTGTTGGAGGAGAAAAAGATTCACCGGTTTTTGATGATGGATCCGAGCTGGCAAGGTTACATGCTTTAGCGCATGAATTAGGTGTATCAGGTCGGGTAACTTTTGTTGGCCGAAAGAATAGAGATCAATTAAAATATTATTATTCTGCGGCCGATGTATTTGTTACTACACCTTGGTATGAACCCTTTGGCATCACACCTTTAGAGGCTATGGCATGTGGAACGCCTGTAATTGGCTCAAATGTAGGAGGGATAAAATTTTCGGTAGTTCATGGAAAGACAGGTTTTCTTGTTGAGCCCAAAGAACCAAAGCAGTTAGCTACTCGTATCGAGCAATTGATAAGTGATCCAGAGTTACGATTGAAAATGAGCGAACAGGCTTTAAAGCACGTAAATTCATTATTTACATGGGAGAGAGTAGCTGGTAAAATAAATAAAACCTATGCTGCGGTATTTAAAGATTTTGATTTGCCGATTTCTCATGTTCCTCTAGTGAAATCTTATTTTAAAGAAGCGATTTCTACCTTTATGCTTGCTGCAGAAGGAATGAGCAATGATATACTAGAGGCAGCAAATGTAATTGCACACGCGATTTCTAAAGGAAACAAAGTATTAATATGTGGTAATGGAGGAAGCGCTGCCGAAAGCCAACATTTTGCAGCGGAGCTGGTCGGGCGTTTTGAAATTCCTTACCGATCTGGCCTTCCCGCAATGGCATTAACCGCGGATTCTGCTATTCTCACCGCTTGGTCAAATGACTTTGGTTTTGAAGATGTGTTTGCTCGCCAGGTGCAAGCCTTTGGAAAAAAAGGCGACGTTTTGATATGCCTTAGTACAAGTGGAAGGTCACCAAATTTGTTAAAGGCAATAAAGACGGCAAAAAAAATGGGACTTGTTTGTGTCAACTTACTTGGTAAACATGGCGGAAAAGCAGCAAATGAAGGGGCTTTAAACCTGATTGTTCCCTCTGAAAGCTCTCAACGTATCCAAGAAGTTCATTTATTCATCATTCATTCGTTGTGTAAATTGATTGAAAAACGATTGTTTGAAGCCAAAACAATAGTGCATAAGAAAGAAAGCTTCGTAGCGCTTTAATGTTTCCGAACTAGCGGGGGACTAACGTTACAAAATTTACGGCCACAAATGGTGACTTATTCTTATTCGTCAAATCTTGCATTTTATTTGGGTTAGTTCAGGTAAGCTTAATTATGGATTAATTATCGAATGAACTTTTTCAGGGGCTTTTTCAGCTCAATCACGCTGTACAAATTTATGAAAGGTGCTGCTTTCGCCATCTTCTTTCTTATTTTGATAAAGAAAATCTAAATTGTTTGAGTCAAAGTTTTCAAAAAAGTCATCCCAACTGATTTTTTCGAACTGATCATCATGCTCGCTATGATCTGGAAAGTGAATTCGTAATACACCTTGCTGTTCGGTTTTGCCTGTGTTTTTTACTTTGGCGGGAATACCACCCGGTCTTCTGTCCATTTTTTAATGGTAACATGGTTGTGCGTTCGATTGGATGTACTCATGAGATTTAAATTTTATTACTATAACAACATTTAAAAGACTAAATTGTTTAACCTTTCTTAATCGAACCTACATGACTGCGAATGTAAAAAACGGGTAATATATATTAAACTGTTGGCTTTGCAACATACTCTTTCATTTGTATTTTTTTATAGGTCGCCAATGCCTGAGCGACCACTTGATCCATGTTGTAATATTTATAGGTAGCAAGCCGTCCTACAAAATAGGTGTTTTCCATTTGTTGGCCGAGGGTATGATATTTTTTATAAAGGGCAGCATTGTCAGTTGTAGGAATGGGATAATAGGGGTCACCTTCCGAGCACGGGAATTCGTAAACAATAGAGGTTTTATGATGTTTCTGACCACTAAGGTATTTGAACTCAGTTATTCGTGTAAAAGAATAATCATTTGGATAGTTTATTGTACCCGTTTCCTGAAAAACTTCCTGATCAAAAGTTTTAAATTCAAAATTGATAGAGCGGTAAGGCAGTTTCCCAAATCGATAGTCAAAATACTCATCAATAGGGCCCGTAAAAATTAATTTTTTATGTTTGATCTCTCCCAGTATGTCTTTGTAATCCGTGTTTAACATCACATGGATATTGGGATGCTCAATTATCTTTTCAAACATTTTAGTATAGCCGTGTAAAGGCATCACTTGGAAAGTATCGGTAAAATAGCGGTCGTCCTTATTGGTTCGAGTAGGTATCCTTGAGGTCACTGAAGCATGGAGTTCCGATGGATCGAGATCCCACTGCTTTTTGGTATATCCCTTGAAAAATTTTTCATATAATTCCCGACCAATACTTGTGACTATTACATCCTCAGACGTTCTAACTTCGTGTGTCTTTTCGGCCCTTAATTGAAAGAATTCGGCAAGTTCATCACTGGAAAGATTATACCCATACAGACGATTGATGGTGTTTAGGTTAATCGGAATAGGAACCAATTGCCCGTCTACAGAAGCCAGGACGCGATGTTGGTAGTTTCTCCACTCAGTAAACCTTGATAAGTATTGATAGACTTCTTTACAGTTCGTATGAAAGATGTGTGGTCCATACTTATGAACCAATATTCCTGACTCATCATAAAGGTCATAAGCATTACCGCCTATATGACTTCTTTTGTCGATTAGGAGTACCTTCTTATGAAGACCATTAGCTAGCCTTTCCGCCAATACGCTTCCTGCGAAACCCGCTCCAACAATTAAATAATCATACATGTTTTAACTTGCTACTGATACTTCGTTTAGATTTTTCAATGTTATTCGCATTTGTTTTTTCATCGATGCCTGAGTTTTATCCCAAGAGATATTCTTCAAAAAGGCGTCGACTTTATTTTTCCATCCTTGATTTATGGAGTTGTTCAATTCCTTTTCGATCGCTACTATAAAATCTTTAGCTGTAGATCCAATATGAACAAGGCCTTTTAATCCGTAGGGGTTTACGACATCTTTAATTGCAGTGGAAACGACTGGAACTCCCGCCGCCAAATACTCAGGCGTTTTCGTTGGACTAATAAATTCAGTTGACTTGTTTAGGTAAAATGGAATTAAGGCAACCTCCCATTGTGATAAATAAGCAGGTAATTGGGAATAGTCTTTCTGTCCAAAATAATGTATGTTCTTGTTTCTCGGTAAGATTTCATGAGATATTTTAACAACCGGGCCGATGAGGATTAGCTGCCAGTTGGGACGCTGATCGGCGATGTTTTTGATCAATTCTATGTCGAATCGTTCGTCAATTACACCGAAAAAACCAATTTTTGGTCCTTCTATTTTGGCTTGATCATCAGGATGTTCGGTGATATGTTTAGCTTGTTCAAAATGTTTTTGATCAATGCTACTAGGAAAAGAGAATATATTATTATGGTATTTCTTTTTTGACTCAAAAAGTGATCGACCGCCAGTAAACACTAAATCGGCTTTACTTAATAGCTTCTTTTCTAACCCTATTAATTCTTTTGGCGCAAAATCAAAGGCAGAAAGTTCATCCATACAATCATAAATGATTAATTTAGGTTTGTACTTAGCGGTGAACGAGTATGCCATTGGCGTATAATACCAAAACGTCCAGTTTATTAGGTTTGTGCCAGAAAAAAACTTATCCAAAAGACTTTGTAACTCTAAAGTGATTTCTTTCACGGGTAAATTATGAGGAAGATGCGGTACAGCAACGGATATTCTATCACCTCTTTTTGTTATTGAAAGATAACTTTCTGAAATATCGTTAAACACAGGTTCTTCGAAATAGTATACAACGGTATCTTTAGAAAAACGAGTTAATAGATGTTGTGGTCGTTGAAAAACGAAATCCCATCGTAAATGGGAAAAACAGATAAGGTGTGTCGGTAAATTTTCAATTGTACTTTTCATTTTGAATAAATTTGAGGAGTGGTTACTGTTACGCTTATGATCGGCTCACACACTCGTTCTTTGAATCCATTTCTGAGAGGATATTTGAAAGAATAACCTAAACAAGAAGAGAATGTTTGATGATATTTATACGTGAAAGCAAGGGTTAATAAGTCTCCTCTTTTAGAAGAAATACGGTTTCATATATCAGGAATCATGTTTCCAAAAGTAGTACTCGTGCTTTATATAGTTTATATAAATCATTGATAATCTTCCTGTCAAGGCCAGAAATCTCTATATTCTATATAGAGTTCTTCGTTGGCTTGCATTTTTTTCAATAATGAAGGCGGAAGGGAAAAACCGTCTGGATCATCTTTGATCACCAGACCTAATTGGGATCTATGTTCTAGAATTGCATCTGCTTTTTTTGATAACGTGGAGGTGATGTCTACGCTCCATACCTTTGCTGTTTTAAATGGTGCGATTTCATTTGGATCGGTCCTTTCCCAAAACCAAAGCAAGTATTCTAACAGTATCGGTCGAGGCAATGCTTCTACTGGTATTTTCTCTATGGCATTCTTAAGTAAATGCCAACTTGCAATATGATCAGGATGAGGGTCTTTTCGCCAAGGTAGAAAAATAGTATTGGGCCGAAACTGCAAGATAATTTCGTTGATCGTTTTACTAGCCTTTATAAAGCTTTCAGGCGACAATTCATTTAATTTAGAATCCGGCAACCCTAAAAAGGTGACAGAGTTGGGGAGAATTTCTAAAACACTTAGTGCCTTTACAGCCTCTAATTCACGGAGGGCCTTGAGCCTACATGACCGGAAAAGTTTAGAATTAGGATGCGACATCGACCCGTCCGTGATGAAGATAACGTACACCGGATAATGATTGTTCCTTAGTAAAGCGATTGTCCCTCCACAAGCTAACGACTCATCATCAGGATGAGGAGCAACGATCAATGAACGTCCTATCTTCGAAATGGAATGTTCAGATATTAGCGGACCTTTCAAGAATAATGAAGTCAGGGTTTCTTTTAACTCTTTCATTACCGTTACTAACAGTAATTCCTTTAAACAGTTTAATGCGTATTATACGGGTATTTTTAACCGATTGATGTTTTAATACTTGTTTTTTGTTCGGGAAAGAAACAAGCGGCGTTTATTTAAGTTCAATAATTAATTAAAAACAAATCAAACGTCCTTTACTCAATTTCTGACGCCGTAGCTATCAATTAAAATAAGAGTATGAATATTTTTAAATCTTTTTGGATGGGAGGCTTTGAATGTAGTGATCAAATAAACTGTTTCGGCACCCGGGTAAATTTGCTAAAAGAAACAAGGCATATTGAGCATCTGGAAGCTGATTATGAGCTTCTGTTAAATATGGGAATATTTACGGTTCGAGAAGGTGTGCAATGGAGTGTGACCGAGTTTAAGCCTTATCATTATAACTTTGACACCCTGAAAAAAATGATGGAAGTTGGTAGAAAAGTAGGGATGCAGCAAATATGGGATCTATGTCATTTTGGATTTCCGACCGACCTTTCACCACTTCATCCGCAGTTTACGAAGCGATTTGTCAGCTTTTGTGTAGCATTTGCAAATTTCTTTGTTAAAAATTTCGGAAAAACTGAGCTTATCGTCACTCCAATGAATGAAGTCAGTTTTCTTTCTTGGTTAGGTGGTGATGTCGCCGGAACAACTCCTTTTTGTGTAAATGAAGGATGGAACTTAAAGTATAAATTGATGACGGCGTATATTGAAGGAATACGGGCGCTTAAAACAATCAATAAAAATTTTAAAATTCTTACTACAGAACCCTTGGTCAATATTGTCCCTAATTTGGATGCAAAAGATCAGGCGATATTGAAAGCAAAGGAAGTGCATGAAAATCAATTTCAGGTCCTTGATATTTTAACAGGTCGTAAATGTCCCGAGCTGGGAGGAAGTCGTGATTGCATTGACATTGTAGGATTGAACTTTTATTATAATAATCAATGGGTCCATAATAGTGTAGAAGGGCTTTTTTTGCCTTGGGTAAATGAAAATTCCGACCCCAGATGGCGTCCTTTACACTCCTTGATTGAGGAAGTTTATCAACGGTATAAATATCCGATGATTCTATCAGAAACCAGTCATTCTGATGAAGATCGAGATAAGTGGATAATGTACATTACCGATCAATGCATAGAAACATTAGCTAAAAGTATTCCCTTCTATGGGGTATGCATCTATCCGATTATTGATCGGCCAGACTGGGATGATCTCACTACTTGGTTTCACTCTGGCCTTTGGGAATGTTATATAGAAACCTCGGATTACAGAGTGCAAAACCTAGAGTACGCAAATGCTATCTTAAAATGTCAGCAAAAAACGAACATTGCACTTTCACACAACTCAAAACCAAACGAAGGAAAAAAAGAGCAGCTGAACTGCACGAGCAGAGCAATCTCATTTTAATTTTATTCTCTCGTTGATAATGGTTATTATCCAAAAGGTATTGACAATCAAACATCACTTTGATCTTCGTTGATGTCGTCGGTTAACAATTCTCCGTTTGGCATAATAAGATCATCTTCGCCACTTAAGTCTTCTTCTTCAGGTCTCTTGTCATCAGGAGGATAAGTATCGCCGTTTTGGCCGACGTTTTGTTTTTGATCACGTTCATCAAAATCATAGTTTCCATTTTGGTATTCATCCATATTTTCCTGATCAGGTCGGCTATTTTCTGCTTTTGAACTGTTAAACTTCTGGCTAGCTGATCTTTCGCGATGGTGAGAAATCTCGTCTTTCATTCCTAAGTTTTGATTTTTATCTTTCATGGCTATATTGGGCAGAATTGTAATTGTTTAACTTTTGCTATTACTTGATAACACAATCAACATCTATTAGTTGGAAAGAAAAAAAAGATGACGTATTTAACACCCTTGAACTGTAAAAATACGTTTCTTTCCAGAAAATAACTACTTGTTTCTACCTAAATGTAAACCACTTTATTAGCAAATGGTTATGCGGTTATGTTTTTTAATAGGAAACCTAACCCGTATTTAAAGATATCCGTTGTTATCCCAGTAAAAGACGAAGCTGAAAGCATAGGTGATTGCTTAGATGCTTTGCGTACACAACGACATAAGAATGGTATTCCCTTTTTTACAGAGAGTTATGAAATATTGGTATTAACAAATAACTGTCAAGACGATAGTTATGATGTGGTTAAAGAATACCAGGCCAGGTATCCTGCATTGCCCTTACAAGTGGAGAATATTTATTTCTCCACTGATAGAGCAAATATTGGAACAGCAAGACGGTTCTTAATGGATATGGCGTTTGATCGTTTTTCTTCTTTAGAAAAGTCACGAGGGATTATAGCTTCAACTGATGGCGACACAAGAGTAGATCAATGTTGGCTTAGCGAAATTGTAAATGAAATAGAAGCAGGTTGCGATGTTGTCGGTGGCGAAATTATAACGGAGATAGTCGAAAGTTCGCTTAAACGATACCATCTTCAGGATATACGTTACCATAATCTCATTGCTCAATTAGAAGATTCTATTGATCCCCAACCGCATAACCCGTGGCCTTCTCATTTCCAATGTTTTGGAGCAAGTTTAGCTGTTACCTGTGATTTATATGAAAAAGCTGGCCGATTGCCGTCTATGCCGTTTCTTGAAGATGTTGCTTTTTATAAGGCGTTGGAATCAAAGGATGCGAAAATTAGAAAAAGTTGTAGCGTGAAAGTTTATACCTCTTCTCGGACAACAGGACGTGTTGAACGAGGATTGTCTCAGCAACTAGCCTGGTTTGAGTCTTTAAGTAATGAGCATCAAGAGTTGAAAGTAGAGTGTGCAACCTCTGTGATTTATAGGATAAGAATAAAAAAGTATCTACGCGACTGCTGGAAAAGAAATCAAATTTATGATGTACCTCAGCCATTCGTTCAAAGCGATTTAGAACACTGGCTAAATGAAGCGGAATATTTTGGCCACCTATGGTCAAAAGCGGAGGAATATTTACAAAATAAAGGATGGTACGAACAGTGGAGCGAAGAGTGTATTGAACAAGTTATCTGTGATTTAGACAGGTATACACTAGAAAATCATAACCCTTTATAAGATAAATAAGCAATCAATAATTTATCTTATTTAATAATTCCGTTTAGTACCGAAAAACGTATTAAAGCGGCAGTATTCTTGGAATCAGTCTTCTCAATTAAGCTTTGTCTATGGCCTTCAATTGTACGTTTACTAAGAAATAACTTTTCCGATATTTCCTGGTTTGTATAACCTAAGGCAATTAAATTTAATACTTCCACCTCTCGCGACGAAAGGTCTAACGAAATGTCTTTTCTAGTTTGTGTTATACCCGTTGAATTTATCCAACGATCTAGGAAATTTGTAGCCAATTCAGAAGACAGATATTTCCTTCCAGAACTAACATGATTTAAGGCAAAGACTAATTCTCCAGCGCTTACATTCTTTAATAAATAGCCATCCGCACCATCGGAAAACGCTTGAGCGATAAATTCTTCGTGGTCAAGCATGGTTAAGATGATAACGTAAATAAAGGGATGAGTTTTCTTTAACTCCCTAAGAAGAGAGAGTCCGTCCATAATAGGCATATTGATATCCGTTAATACGATATCAGCCTTTTTATTAGATTTCAATATCTCAAGTACTTCTGCTCCGTTTGTAGCCTCTCCTAGAATTTTAAATTCACTTTTTGATTCTATAAGCACCTTTAATCCATCGCGGACTACAACATGATCTTCTGCTAAAATTATTTGTAACATAAAGAAATTGTAATTAAGTGAACGGTTAATCGTTTAACAACAACTAGATTAAATGCCTATCTAAATAGTTGCCATAAGTATACTGGCTGCTGCACTTATTGATAAACAGTTTTTTAAGTGAATTGTTATCTTAAACGAAAGAAGAAGGCATATACTGTTTTAATATAAATACACTCGTTTTCTTACTTTAGTGAAGTTCTTTGTTAAGACAAATATTCTTCTGTCGGATTAGATCATGCTTTTATACTTTATTTTATCCATTTTTTTTGTGTTTCGCACTAAAGAAGACTAATGTATATGGATACAGAGAAGTACTGGGGAATAAAAAAGATTTATAAAAAACAAATAATAATATGCTGGGTTATTTAGATAGATAGTTCAATTAGATAGATATTAAGTTCGAACAATGAAAACCAATAATCAAAATACTCCGCATCCTGAAGAGACTGGTAAAGTTCCTTCTTCGGGTGTCATAAGTGAAACGTATAAAGAAGAGGTAAATCCTCAAGACGAATTAGGAAACTCTTCTAACGATCCGAAAGATCCAGAAGAACCTCAGGAAGGTGATGAAAATGACATTGACTCTTATCCATTAGAAGAAGCGGATACTTCTCCCGATGACGATGAGGAAGACAATGACCCATCAACGAATGATGACGAATTTTTTAAATAGGCCTTTTAAAAAATAAACTGCAAACTTGCAAACTAAAAATATAAACATACCATTATGGAAACTTCAAGCAATAAAGATTATAAAGAAGGGGAAGGAACTAAAAAGATTGAACAAAAAACCGCGAAAATTCCCTCTACATTTTTTTTGGGAGCCGCTCTTGGTTCAATGGCACTATCATTAGCTTTAAAATGTATTGGTAGGCAGCACGATGCACTATTTGTTGGCCAATGGGCCGCACCGTTTTTGCTTTTAGGAACTTATAATAAAATAGTAAAAACACAAGGCCATGATGAAACGGATCATCATTAAAAATAATTACCCAGATTATTAAATTGTTTTACAAATTAAGCATACCGTCGTTCCGTTTTTAGTGGTTTTGTAACTGAGCTCCCCATTTAATAGGTGGGCTTGGTTTTCTATACTTTTTAATCCGATACCTTGTTTAGGCGTGCCGGTTGAACTATTTTTAAACCCCCTACCATCATCTTTTACAACGATTTTAATTTTATTTCTATCTTCCATTACAGAGATAAATACTTTGCTAGCTGAGGCATGTTTAATGCTGTTATTAACTAACTCTTGAATGATGTGAAAAATATGATTCTGAAAAGCAGGAGGATATTTATCAACTGAACCCGTTATATCGCAGGTGATTTTGAATGAGGCGGAACTTAGGCTTCGCGTCATTTCCTTTATTCCATCGGCAAATCCAAAACGATCAAGAAAGAATGGAGTTAACGAATGGGAGATACCCCTTGTTTCTTCTATTGCTTGATCGATTAGCTTTTTCAACTTCTGCCAATCAACTCCTGGATATTTTAGTTCAGAAATACTTTGAAGATGAAGTTTGATACCATATAAAATTTGACACACACTATTATGAAGCGCTCTACTGACCTGATGCCGTTCATTTTCTTGTGCCTCTAAGATTCCCAAATGGAGTTTTTCTCGATAAATATTTTTTAAAGACTTTAATTCAAGTTGACAAGCTTTTAGTTCCTTTATTAGACGGACCGCTCGATTTTCACCACTGTTTATGTTAATTTGATCGTCGTCGTTTTCGTTTTTTGTTTTTTTCATCGCCTGCTTTCCCTTAAGTTGAACAATGCCCGTCGTTAGCAGATTAAAAGACCATAATTGCTATAATATATAACTAAGTCGATTAATAGATCATGCGATGGAGCCCTTCAGTTCGTTTATATGATTACTTGCAGCCCGTAACTCCATTTGTTGGGATTCCAATATACTTTTAGTAGTTAAAGAAAGACCCTTCGTGTCTAAAGCCGTTTCATATGCTTTCATAGTAGCATCTTCACCAATTTTGCAATTGTTTAGAACGGTCTGTCGATCATGACCGCCAAAGGCAATGTTGATGTCCTTCCAAGCATTGTATATTTTTCCTCTTGCAGTAGCTTGATTCTCTGAATTTCCACTTAAAATTTGAAGCTCTTCCATCAATATCGATTTATATTTTGCGCTTTGCTTCGACATTCCGGTAAAGATCGTTTTTAAATCTTCATCCTTAGGTTGAAGCTCATTGATGGCCCCTAAATACCCTTCTAAACGATCATTGTTTATTTGAATTAAATCGTTTACAATTAGTCTATCTACATCATCATTATCCATACTGTCAAATTATTTGTAACGGAATTATTAATAGGAAAACCCCTTATTCTATTAATTGTTTCGGATGGTAATGATTTATGGAAAAGGTGACGCTATTATTTACTTTAAAAGTTGTCAAACATTGCGTACAAAATGACCAGATTTAAGATTTTTGTTTCTGGTAGACTTATAAATGAATAACCGTTTTATTGTCTTTCTCTGTCTTGCGTTTAATACGCATAAGTTCAATATAGGTAAGAAAAACACCTATTCTCTGTTCTGTTCAAACAATGGAACCGTCTCTCCCGTTTCATACTTAGCATTTATGTTCAATTGAATTAAGATTTATATTATGAATCGATTGCGTATTTTCACATGGCACGTACATGGGAGTTATCTCTTTTATTTAGCACAAGGAAACTATGACCTATATATTCCTGTAAATGAAAAGAAATCTAATGGCTATACAGGCAGAGGTACAACCTTTCCTTTTGGACCCAATGTAGTCGAAGTTCCGGTTGAAAATGTAAGAGAAATGGAGTTTGATCTCATTCTGTTTCAAGAGGATGAAAATTACTTGTTTCACCAATACGAGATTTTAAATGATAAACAACGATCCCTGCCACGAATTTATTTAGAACATGATCCCCCTTGGCAGCATCCCACAAATGAACTACATGTGGTAAATGATGAACGTGTGTTACTGGTGCATGTAACTCATTTTAATAAATTGATGTGGAACAATCGAAATCTAAAAGTTACGGTAATTGAGCATGGAGTTATGCCATCAGTACATAAGTACATAGGTGATATTCAGCGTGGTGTAGTGGTAATTAATAACTTGCCTCAGCGCGGACGTTTACTTGGCTTTGATATTTTCGAGGAAATTAAAAAAGAAATTCCGATAGATCTAATCGGAATGGGGACTGAAGAGTATGGAATAGGAGAGGTCTTGCATCCTGAGCTTCCTGAATTTATTTCTCACTATCGCTTTTTCTTTAACCCAATTCGCTATACTAGTTTGGGTTTGGCCGTATGTGAGGCAATGATGTTGGGCGTCCCGGTTGTTGGCTTGGCAACTACTGAAATACCAACAATCATTGAAAATGGTGTTTCGGGCTTTATTCACACTAACGTAGATTATCTAAAAGCCAAAATGAAGCTTCTACTATCAGATTACGATCTTGCTAGAACGATAGGAAAGCAAGGGAGGATCAAGGCGGAAACTAAATTTAATATAAAGCGTTTCACTGAACAGTGGGAACAGGCCTTTCAATCCTGTATTGCAGAACAGACAATTTGGAATCACCCTAAAAAGATCCAGGCGTGAAATCGTCAGATCGTAATTTGCGCTACGTGGAAATGTTGAGAATGCACCTATATATAAACACTTCATATTAATTTATTGAATGAGATGAAAAAGGCGATTTTCCTTGACAAAGATGGAACTCTAATTCCTGATATCCCATATAATATCGATATAGAAAAAATAACGTTATTTGCCGACGCCAGTACTGGTGTTGCTACTTTATATAAAGCAAACTTTCACCTGTTTATTATTTCCAATCAATCAGGTGTTGCAAAAGGGATTTTTAAAGAGTCGGCTTTAAATGCGGTGAAGAAAAAAATTGAAATCTTGCTACTGGATTTAGGAGTGGAATTGTCTGGCTTTTACTTTTGTCCCCATCATCCAGATGGCACGATAGCTAACTATTCAAGACGATGTACTTGTCGAAAACCTGAGCCAGGAATGCTTTTAAAAGCTGCGAAAGAACACCAAATAGACTTGGCGTCTTCTTGGATGATTGGCGACATTTTGAACGATGTTGAAGCAGGTAATCGTGCTGGATGTAGGTCCATATTGCTTGATAATGGTGGAGAAACAATATGGCAGCAGGGTTTCTACCGAAAGCCAGATTTTTTTGCTAAGAGTATTGACGAAGCAGCCCGATTAATATTAAATAGAAATTAAGAGATGAGAAATTATTCTTCTGTTATAAAAAAGTTTAACAAAACCACTGTTTTGGTAATTGGAGATTTAATCGTAGACATTTATCTCAAGGGAAACTGTTCGCGAATTGCGCCTGAAGCAAGTATTCCAATAGTAGATTTACAAACGAAAACCGCTTGCTTGGGAGGCGCAGCAAATGTTGCGGCGAATTTAAAAGCCATGGGCGCGAAGGTTTTAATTTGTAGCGTAGTTGGCGAAGATGCCGGATTTGAAATAGCAAAAGACCTTTTAGAAACCAAAAAAATTGGATCTCATTTCATAGTAGCAGATAAAACACGGGGAACGTTAATTAAAACAAGAGTCAGTTCCAATTCACAAACCATTGTACGCTATGATGAGGGGAGCATAGAAAGAATAAGTCAAACTTCCGAAGCTAAACTTATTGCTCAAATTAAAATTGCACATGAGATCTGTGATTCAGTTTTAGTTGCAGATTATAACAAAGGGGTTTTAAGCGATGCTGTTTTGCAGACTATTCACGATTTGCAAAAAAAGAGCAAAAAGTTTTTGGCGATCGATGCTAAGAACTTTGAACGTTACGCCTTTTTAAAACCCGATCTCGTTAAGCCCAATTATTTAGAAGCTTTAGGGATTTTAAATGAAAAAGAACAGGTAAATAACCGAATTTTGCAAATTCAGCGCGGCAATAAAGCCTTTTGGACTAAGGCTAAAGCGGAAATTTGCGCAGTAACTTTGGATTTTGAAGGCGTATGCTTTTTTAAAAAAAACGATTTCTTGTTTCACATTCCTGCGCAAATTAGTTCTGCACCTCATGTTTGTGGAGCAGGAGACACGTTTATAAGTGCTTGTTTGCTAGCATTGATTTCCAAGGCTTCGGTGAGAGACGCCGCAACTATTGCTATGGAAGCCGCCTTTATTGCAATACAAAAGGAACATACTGCCATTTGTTACGCGCAAGAATTGTTGACAAGATTTCAGCTCTCAAGTAAAGTTTTTGAAAGAAATTTAAGCGCTTTATGTAACGTCTATCGATCTCAAGGAAAGCGCATCGTCTTTACAAACGGATGTTTTGATGTCTTACATAGCGGACACGTAAGTTATTTGAAAGGAGCAAAAGAAAAAGGAGATATTTTGATCGTCGGGGTGAATAAAGATGATAGTGTAACCCGGTTGAAAGGAACCGGAAGGCCAATTAACAGTTTAGAACATAGAATGGCAGTTCTTTCTGAGCTGAATTGCGTGGATCAAGTTATCCCTTTTGGCGATAATGAAAACGATACACCAATTGATTTAATAAAAAAGATTAAACCTGACGTATTTGTTAAAGGTGCAGATTATGAAAAAAAATTCATGCCTGAATTAAACTTGCTAAAAGAAATCGGAGCAGAAATTGTATTGATTCCACTGGTCGATAATCAGTCTACTACCAAGATTATAGCGCGGATACGCCTGTCACTTAATAAAGAAAAACTACCACTAAGTTCATGAGGAATTGGAATGTTTGTAAAAAAATTCTTTGCATTAGGGCCGATAATATGGGCGATGTATTGATGTCTTCTCCTTCGTTTAGAGCGATAAAGGAATCTTTCAATTGTGAAATTACCCTCCTTACCTCCTCCCAAGGGGTTAATGTTGGACGCCTTATACCTGAGATTGACCATGTAATGGGCTTTGACTTTCCCTGGGTCCGGGTTTTAAAGAGTGGTAAAAGTAGGGAAGTGTTAAGCATGATCAAAGAAATTAAAGAAAAAAGCTTTGACGGTTGTGTCGTATTCTCAGTATATAGCCAGAGTTCTCTTCCTGCGGCTTTCTTTGCTTATTTAGCTGAAATTCCCTTACGATTAGCCTATTGCCGAGAGAATCCTTACGATCTATTAACGCATTGGGTGCCTGATAAAGAGCCTTATACCCGTATTCTTCATCAGGTAGAGCGAGATTTAAGATTAGTAGCCACTATTGGTGCTAAGACTAAAAACAAGAAGCTCTCTCTTCATGTTAAACAAGGCCATGTCGATAAGAAACTGGTGACTTTAATGGGTTATGCACCCTCATGTTACTTCGTTTTTCATCCTGGTGTTTCCGAACAAAAAAGAAAATATCCCGTTGATTATTGGATTGAGTTAGGAAAATCAGTTTACCAAAAGTTCCAAATACCGATTTTACTTACCGGGTCTAGAGAAGAGATACATCTTACCCGAAATATTGCTTCAAAAATCGGAGAAGGTGCAATCTCTCTAGCTGGGATCTATACGCTCGAGGAGACCGTCTGCTTAATTGGAAAGGCTCGGGCACTCGTCGCTGTAAATACCGGGACTATTCACATTGCCGCGGCCATGCAAACACCTGTATTGGTTATGTATGCTCAGACAAATCCCCAGCATTCTCCATGGATGGTGCCTCATAAATGTATTGAATACAGCATTCCGACTGCTTTGGAAAGTCAGAACGAGGTTATTCAATTTGTGAATGCAACTTATTATAAGGAAACGATTCCTGTTCCTACTCCTGAAATTGCGTTAGCGGCTTTACAGTCGCTTTTGATCGAACAAACGAAAGGAGTCATGGAATCATTGAAGGAGGAATAAGCATTAGTTTTACCGCGTTTACGATCATCTCGAAATCGGGCTTCTCAAGCCAATCGTGAGTATAATGAAGTGCTTTATGTATTGGCCCCCAGCGCAGGGGCTCACCATCCATGCTGATAATTACACTAGGTACCTTTAAGGCGGCACTGATATGAGAAATGCCCGTACAGTTTGAAATTAAACCGGTTGAGTTTTTTAATAATAGTGCCAGGCTACCTAGGCTCGTCTCACCAGCCAAATTATAAGTTCTAAAGTGCATTTGTTCCGCAACACGTTTTGTGATTTCGAGTTCTTCTTCCGTGCCTGTAAGAACAACATTAAAGCCTTTTCCACTCACATAATCACCTATTCTTGAAAAACAAGAGGTTGGCCACTGTCTTGCTAGTTTACGAGAACCGGGGTGTATACAGACATAAGGTACGCCAAACGGTTGAAATGGAAGTTTCAAAAAATCATCCTCATCCTTATCCGTTAGAGGGAACTCCATTTCTCCGTTCGTAGTCGATAGTCCTAAATGGTTTAATAGCATCAGATGTCGCTGAGATTCGTGACCATAATTTGGATAGGGCATAAAAAGTGGACTTTCAACACGTTCGTTATCGGGATAGAATCCGGCCAAATGAACAGGATGAAATTGAGTACAAAGCGTGTTCACTATAGTTCCTTTTCCCTGCATTTGAAGAAGTAAATCAAATTTTCTTCTTTGCATTTTTTGTATGAATATCTCAATTGAGCTGGGGTTGAAGTCTTGTTCAGGTAATCCTGGGTAACCTGGAAATACGATTAGTTCGTCAATATAGGTATGAAAACGCTTAACGATTGATTGTGAATTCGATAATCCAATTAAACTTATCCAGGCTTCGGGGTAGGTTCGTCTTAAAATCCCAATAGCCGGCATCGAACAAAGTAGATCGCCTAAGTGTAGGGCTCTGAACACCGCAATTTTTTTAATTTCTGAAATTGGAATCTTCATTCGAAGTATTTAAAATGGTTAATTAAGAGCAAATATTCATAAAACATTAATCTACCAACCTTGTTTTTTAAGTCTTGATCAAACACTCATTTATGGAAAATAAAAAAAACAGTAAACCGGTTTTAACGAAGAATATTGATTTGTGTGGAAACCTGCTGAAAGAAAAGGGATTAAGTATTGCGTTTGCTGAAAGTGCAACTGCCGGTAGAGTAATGGCCGACTTTTCTCTCGTGGAGAAAGCAAGTGATTTTTTAAAGGGTGGTTTAGTCTGTTATGATGCAAGCGTCAAAGAAGACTTACTAAATGTTCCCCATTCCCTAATTTCGCAGTGCACCGCGGAGTCGGCCGAAGTTACAAAGGCTGCATCAATAGGATTGAGGAACCTATTAAAAGCAGATGTATACGTCGCGATCACTGGCCTCACTTCTCCGGGAGGAAGTGAAAGCGAAAATAAACCTGTAGGCACCATATTTATACATTTCTTATTCAATGACAAAGAAAAAGCAATCCGTGTTGTGTTTAAAGGAGATAGTGGGTCAATCATTACGCAGACAATTGATTATATAGCGGCTACTCTAATACAATTTTTGCAAGAGTAATAATGACGAAATTTAATGTTGGGAACAAGTCGATTTGCATGTTTTTAATAATGGCGGTTTACTATTTAGAAGAAGGGTATTCTAAATTTTACGGCCCCGTATAATCGATAGTAGATCGATAGAAATGGAATGACAATCGAAGTGCTCAGCATTTCTATAATATGATTTGTCGAATAACTAGTTGCTTTCAATCTTTTTAAAGTGAAAAGCAATAAGGACGTGATATATAATACGCTAAATAATAGAATGCCTATCCAAAATTTTAAGATTATAGATAACAATAACCCGGCAAAAATACTGACAGTTAAGTAATATCTCCAGTTTGGCTTAGCTTGAATTTTCGCCCGATAGAGCTTAGGGTGCTTTTTAAATAATAAAGCATCATAGATGCCTTTTTTTTGCTCAAATACACTCACTCCCCATCTAACAGCATTGATAGGATGCACCACTACAGCATTATTGACTTTATGGATGGGGATATTGAGCGAGATAAGTTTGAACTCCAAGTCCGAATCTTCTCTCCAAGCCATTCGGAAACGTTCATCAAAACCACCAACTTTAAATAAAGCTTCTTTTGTGCACGCACAATTGGCAGTAATAAAATCCGCTTCACCGAGCTTGGAAAGGTTTTTGGCAAAGTCTGTAGGCTGTTTCGGTAATGGTACTTGGGTTGTGCCGGTAAAAGCGATAAGGTTCTCTTTATGGTATCGATCAAGAATTGAACGTAGCCAATCTTTATCAGGCAAACAATCATCATCAGTAAACGCAATCAAGGGTGCCCGTGCGCACAGCCAGCCACGATTTCGAGTTGACGCAGGTCCTTTTTTCTCCTCACTTGGAATATATTCAGCATTTAAATCGGTCTCCAATAGCCATGATTTCATAGCAGTTTTTGTATTAATATCAGGGCCATCACTAGCTATGATGACTTCATAAGCATTCTTTTCAAGGCTTTGGTTTTCCAAGTTCCTCAAGCAATTAAGCAAGAGGCTGGGCCGGTTGTAAGTAGGTATCACTACTGATATTTTTATGCTCATGGTGCTTAGAAATAATATAAGATCCGATAATTAAGGCATCAAATGGAGATGTCCAAAAGCATTCAATTGCATCTCTAAGACTGCATACGATGGGTTTTCCTAACGTGTTAAAGGATGTATTAATGAGGATAGGTATTCCTGTTATTTCTTTAAATGCTTTTATTAGCTCGTAATATTTGGGATGCTGATCCTTATTGATGGTCTGTATTCGTGCCGTTCCGTCTATATGTCTCACAGCAGGAATTTTTTCTGCTTTCTCTGGTGAGACCTGATTTACAAATAACATGAAGGGGGATGATTGTGCGTCAGAGAACCATTCCGCAGCATCTTCTTCTAATACGACAGGTGCAACCGGCCTAAAGTCTTCTCTGTCCTTCACTTCATTTAAACGTGCTTGCATATTGGCATGAATTGGAGAAGCTAAAATTGAGCGACTTCCTAAGGCTCTTGGTCCAAATTCCATTCTTCCTTGAAACCAACCAATGATTTGGTCTTCCGCTAATAGAGCAGCTGTTTCCTCACTTATATTATCGGATTTCTTGTAGGGGACTTTTGCCCAATGTAGGAATTTTTCAATTTCTTTATCACTGTATTCCGGACCAAGATAGACATTGTCCATCTTATAGAAATGGTTAGTTGCCTTACCTGGTTTAGAGACTTGGTCAACATTAACCAACATGGCGGCCCCCAGTGCAGTTCCAGAGTCTCCGGCAGCAGGTTGAACCCAAATGTTTTTAAAGGGGCCACGATCCCGTATTTTTGAGTTTAAGACACAATTCAAAGCGATTCCACCAGCTAAGCAAACATTATCTTCCTTTGTGGTTTCATACAGCCATTCACATAAGCTCAATACTCGTTCTTCCAAAACAAATTGTAAGGAATGTGCTAGATTGAAATGAAAAGTAGTGAGAGGCTCGTTCGGCCTCCTAGCAGGTCCAAATCGTTCAGTAAAATCGTCTTGTAAGATCTGGTACTGTCCGTTTGTGCCTAATTGAATGATTTCTCTAAAATCTTGTATGAAAGTTGGCTTCCCATAAGAGGCAATGGCCATCACTTTGTATTCATCTGAAGAATGTAGAAAGCCTAGGTGAGTAGTAAGATTTTCATATAAAAGACCCAAAGAATTCGGTAAGTTTACTTGCCCGATTCGAATTATTTCAGAACCCTGCCCCAAACTATATGTGCTAGAAGCCACTTCTCCTCTGCCATCGAGAGTGAGAATTGCCGAATGTTCAAACGGGGAAGGGTAATACGCACTGGCCGCGTGCGAAAGATGATGATCAACGTAATGCCATTTCCAATCTATTTCTTTGCATCCTTTAAAGCGTTTTTGTAAATGGTGAGGGTAACCATCTACTAATTGTGACGGGGCGTGTAAGATCGAAGAGAGAAACAGATTGTTCCATGGATTTTCCCCTTTCTCTACTTTTTCACTTACAGTGGAAATAAATGGGATCGTACTTCTTTTTTGATTGAGACTATCTTTAGGTATAATGATATACGGGTTGAATGAGTAAGCAATATTATCCACATCACTTAAGGAGACTTTAGCTTGTTCCAAACAATAATTTATGGCATGAAACGGCAATTCATATGCAGTAAACGGAGTAGGTCTTTTGCCATGCTTGATGCCAGTGAAACGCTCTTCTTCAACAGCGGCCAAGAGCATTTCGTTTTTGAAAATGCAAGCCGATGAATCATGGAATACCGCATTAATTCCTAATGTAATCATTTTCTATTTTTTAGGATATCACACATTAATATTTATAGATACGGCCGGGAATAATGGTAACGTTTAATAAATCCCTTAGGTTTTGCATTTTAATAAAACACGGGTAAGTCGTATCCTATTTTTGGAAAAATACTCGTTACCATCAAAATATACTCATTGTCTATATTGTTATTCGGCCTCCTGTTACCGGAAGGGTTGCACCGGATATATAACTAGCTTGATCCGAAGCAAGAAAAACGTAAGCGGGAGCAACTTCTACCGGTTGTCCAGGCCTGCCCATTGGCGTATTCTTTCCAAAGTTTTCTGGATCCGGCATAGTAGAGGGAATTAAAGGAGTCCATATAGGGCCGGGCGCCACCGCGTTGACCCGGATACCTTTTCCCGCCTGTAAGAGTATTTGGCTTAAATTTGAAGTGAAATTTTGAATCGCTCCTTTCGTTGCGGCATAAGGTAATAATACCGGTGTTGGAGAGTAAGCGTTAACGGAGGTTGTATTAATAATACTGCTCCCAGGTTTCATATGCGGTTCCGCAGCTTTGCACAGGTAAAACATAGGGTGAATGTTTGTGTCAAAATTCTTCACCCATTCCTCGTCGGTAATATCGGCTAGCGATTCCCTAGCCATTTGGAAAGCAGCATTGTTTACTAAAATATCAATCTGACCAAATTCTTCTACCGCCTTTTTGATGATTTCTCTACAATGTTCAGGATTTCGAATGTCGCCTTTCATGAGAACGGCTTTTCGACCTGATTCCATCACATACCTAGCTGTTTCATTAGCGTCCTCGTCTTCGACATCCGCCAGATAGCTGATCAGAACATCGGCCCCTTCTCTAGCAAATGCAATAGAAATAGCCCTTCCTATCCCAGAATCGCCGCCGGTTATTACCGCTTTCTTTCCCTCCAATTTTCCGCATCCTTTATAAGACTCTTCTCCATGATCCGCCTTTGGTTTCATTTCGGATTCTACTCCGGGCGGCTCTTGTTCCTGTTTAGGGAAAGGTGGAACTGGATGTTTTTGTGCTGGGTTTTTAGTCTCGTTTTTCATTTTAAATGTTTTAAGTGTGAATGAAGCGATCAAGACAAATAACTGGTCTTTCGTTTTGCGAAATCCCAAAGATCGGTTCATTGAAGTAATATGGATAAGTATTCTTTTTCGGTATTAAAAGTGGGACTGACATTGTTCGTATTAAGTGATGAAGATATTAAGTGTTAGGATTGGAATAAACATTTGAACTTTCAAAATGTTTATTCGGAAAACTTAAATAATTGATTTAAGCTGTTTACTTTTATAGTAAATGACTTTTCATAAAGTAAGCAAAGAAGAACTATGCATAAAAAAAAGAACACTAAGAGTACTAAAAAGGAATTGTCAGCAGATCAAAGTAAGGAGCTGCTTGAAATTTTAGAAGCCCGTTTTCATAAAAATGAAAATCGCCATCAGGGGCTTGAGTGGGAGAAGATAAAAGCGAAACTAGACACTAATGCTGACAAGCTTTGGTCACTCCATGAAATGGAAAGCAGTGGAGGCGAACCAGATGTTGTAGGTTACGATGATAAGACAGGGGAATACTTTTTTTATGATTGTTCTGCAGAAAGCCCTAAAGGTCGCAGAAGTGTTTGTTACGATAGGGAAGCCTTGAAATCTAGAAAAGAACACAAACCGAAGAATAGCGCTAATGATATGGCCGCTACCATGGGTATTGAACTATTAACGGAAGAGCAATATCGTGAATTGCAGGAACTGGGAAGTTTCGATACCAAAACATCAAGCTGGATACAAACGCCTTCTGCAATTAGAGAGCTGGGTGGTGCACTTTTTGCGGATCGCCGTTACAATCACGTCTTCGTGTACCATAACGGTGCAGAGTCTTACTATGCGGCTAGAGGCTTTCGCGGTGTGTTAAGACTTTAAAGGTTATGCGCGGTGTAAATAGGCATCACCCACGCCATACCCGTTGCTATCTCGGAAATAACCCGGATACATCTGATATATAATGGTATGCAGGCCATCAAAGATTTGATTGTGGATTGTTTTAGCCTTTTGCATCTTTTTGTAATAGTGATCCCTTTGTTTAACAACATATTGTTACCAAAAAGGTTGTTGAATTTAACAGTAATAGATGTTTGCCTATTGCGAAGGTTTTAATACGGGTTGCCCTTGACCTGAAAATTTTAACTCGAGTAAATAAGACGGATGGAAATGAGCACCCCTTCAAAACTTTTTGGCGATGGGTGTGTTGATCTAAGTAAGTAGAATGGATTTAATATGAATTCAGCTCTAAATAGGATTAGCTTCTTTAATCGTAGTAATTACTCATAGCTCGCTTAAATATGGTTTTTGCGAGCTGTTTTTTGATCGCTATTTTTAGTAAGACTTTTAAATAAAATCTATGGAAATAGACTGGCATAGAATTTTTTTTAGTGACCATCCTTACTCTTTTTTTATTGAAATCTTGATCCGAACACCGCTTATGTTTTTAGCGGTTGTGATTATTTTGCGGTTGACTGGAAAGCGGGGAGTACAGCAACTTTCCATTTTTGAAATGGTTATGATCATAACCTTAGGCTCGGCAGCTGGAGATTCAATGTTTTATGAAGACGTCGGTTTATTACATTGCCTTTCGGTATTTGCGATCGTTCTGTTAGTATACCGATTAATAATATTACTCGTTGCTAAGAGTGAGAAGGCAGAAAAATTGTTGGAGGGAGAGCCTCTTTACCTTTTAAGAGATGGGAAAATGTGTTTAAGTGAAATCGATGGAAATGAAATGGGTGCCGACGAGTTTTTTGGAGAGCTAAGAGGCCAATATATCGAGCATTTAGGACAGCTTCGTTATGTCATCTTAGAAGATACGGGGAAACTGAGTGTTTTTTTTTATTCAGATGAAGAAGTGCGTGCTGGTCTCCCTATATTACCAGATGATTATTCTAAAAAAAGTAGTATTATCAAACACCATGGCCTTTATGCATGTTCCCGTTGTGGAAACACACAAACACTCTCCAAAACCGATTCAGCGATCTGTGATCTTTGTAAAAACAATAAATGGGTACAGGCAATGAACAGAAAAAGGATTACTTAAAAAAGTCTTAAAGGAAAGGAACTTTCCATTAATACAAAAAAGCCTAAAGATTAATATTTCACTAAAATACTAAGAACTTCGTAACCCTATCAACTTAACAGCTATAGTCGGTCAACCAAATAACAGGACTTGAAATGGGTTCTCTATCAACCGGTTCTTCTCCTTCAAGCTTTTTGGATTCAGCAGAACCTATTTGCCGCAAGCTGATTGTAAGGACAACGTAAAGAGCCATTTGAAGGAACTCACTTTCAAAATTTTCAAAAGTAGCTGAAATGAAATGCCCACTTTTGGTGTACTCTGTAAAAGAAAGCGCACTAAGTCCACCATCAACCAATTCCTCATTATGTACTTCCCACCCTGTGTAGGCTTGTGCTAGCAAGGTCATAATAAATAGGGCTATGAAAACAACTGATAAACTGTTACGGTAGACCCATGTTTGTTTACGTTTCTTATTTTTCATGATAACAAGCTTAAGTATGATTTAAAAACGTTTCCAATTACGAAATGTTTGTATGGTGGGTTCTGACGACCAAAAACGAAGGTTATTAAGGAAACACGTAGAATGGGTAAAAAGACTAGACTTAAGGAGAGGTCAGAATTTCTCATCCTAAAATTTCCTTTTAAGGTAAGCTGCCTACTTTGAAAGCCCATCTTCAGGAAGCGATGAGTTTAGACCAGGCACTTTAGAAGGTTGAGGAAAGGTCATGTTACCGATTTAATGTATGAAGTAATCTTTTGTTAGCCATGTTAGATCAGCACGGAATAGTTTACTTGTTTTGGATCTCAAAAAACAAAAACTTTATTGCTAATGTTAACATAGAAAAATTGGTTCTAAATTGATATAAAAATAGCAATCATGAATACGCAAAATACAGAAAACGAAGATCTTGAGGACAAAGACGAAGCGAAACGTGTAGAAGAGCGTGAAAGAAAGATAGATGAGCAGCTGGAGCAGACGTTTCCCGCCAGCGATCCGCCTTCGTATTCGCAGCCAGGTAATGATAGTGTTGAGAAATGATGTTGCATGTTTTCAGTCTAGTACGTTTTCCAGTTTACCCAAAAGACCACCTCTTTCATATAGTTATAGGTTTTATAGCAGTAATTGCTCGAGTTTTTACAAATGGGGCGTTGGCGACTGTAAGGCGAAATAAATAGTCAATAGTATGGAGTTTACAAAACGAAGAAAGACTGCGGTTTTTTCAAACATTTTGATAAAGAGGATGTTTATATATACAAAATAAAAAATATATATTATGGCAACTACAAAGCAAACATCACAAGACATGCCCAACGCACATTTGCATGAATTATTCGTTGATGAGATGAAGGATATTCTGGGAGGAGAAAAACAATTGTTAAAAGGATTAAAAAAAATGGCTTCAAGTGCAAAAGGAGATGCATTAAAAGAAGCTTTTGAAGAACATTACAAACAAACAGAAGGCCACATTGAACGATTGAAACAGGCTTTTCAGTCTATCGGTAAAGCAGCGCGAAGTAAAAAATGTAAGGCAATGGAAGGGTTACTGGAAGAAGCTGAAGAAATCATAGATAGCTATGAGGGGGATGAAGCACTGGATGCAGCTCTAATTTGTGCAGCTCAAAAAGTGGAACATTACGAAATTGCTACTTATGGCTGTTTAGTTACATATGCGAAGTTAATGGAACATACAGAGGCTGAAGAACTTTTATCAGCAACACTTGCAGAAGAAAAAGAAACAGATAGTTTGTTGACGGAAATAGCAATGCAGCAATCTAATGTTGAACAAGCATAAGATCTGGCGGAATACAGGTATCAGGACCAGTTATCTTGCCAGATGATTGATCAAGCTTTTTAATAGCTAAATAAATATAAATAGCTCGTTTTAAGAGACCGAAGTCTTTTAACGAGCTATTTATATTTTATATGGGTAATTTTTTGATTAATATCCCTATTCATCGTTCTAAATTATTATTCGTAAAAGTAGTAAGATTGAACATCCTGGATTTAATACATCTGGTGGAAAATACACAATCGATCTTTAATCTAAATGGGAATAATAAAGAATATGCCAGTCAATGGAAAAAGGACTAATCGCTTTTATTCAAGATAGTCTAGCGTATTCGTTACCTAGCTTAACGTATATTTACGGTTTTTTGGCTGTGCTGCGAACTAAAGGAACTCAGGATGGTTACTAAGTAAATAATTTCAGTTTACTTTAAACCACTTCTTATGTTTCATCATGTAAAAGAATTGCAATTTAACGCAAGAGTATCAAAACCAGATCCACGTTTCGCACGGCTTCTATTAGAACAGTTCGGCGGAGGCAATGGAGAACTTAAAGCAGCCATGCAGTATTTTGTACAGGCCTTTAGCTGCAAAACGCCTTATCCAGATAAATATGACCTTTTAATGGATGTAGCAACCGAGGAGTTCAGTCATTTGGAGATTGTAGGGTCTACGATCCAAATGCTTTTAACCGGTGTTAATGGGGAGTTAAAAGATGCAGCAGACCAAGAAGAGATCATGATCTTATTGGATGGTCAAGCGGCCAAAGAAGGCTTTATTCATGAAGCAATGGTCAATCCTCAATTTGGCGTTCTGTCGGGAGGCGGGCCCACTCTAACAGATAGCAATGGCGTGCCATGGACGGGGTCATATGTAAATGCAAATGGCGATTTAAGTGTTGATTTACGTTCAAATATTGCTGCGGAATCACGTGCTAAGATAGTGTATGAATATTTAATGAAGTTTACCGATGATCCTTACGTTAAGGAAACTCTGGGTTTTCTAATGACGAGAGAAGTCGCCCATTATCAGATGTTTGAAGCGGCCCTGAATACCATCCAGCCGAATTTTCCACCTGGGGTTTTACAGAGTGATCCTAGGTATAGCAACCGCTTCTACAACATGTCTTCCGGAGCGGAATTCAGAGGCCCCTGGAATGAAGGCGTGAGCACACAAATGGGTGAAACTTGGCAGTATTGTGAAGATCCGCTTGCTGAAGTAGAAAGTACAAATGGCCTCGTAGATCTAGAACCTGAAGGCACGGATCGTACCGCTGAAAGTGTAAAAAAAGCTGATGAGAAATTAAGCGATATACGAAGTGAGGAAGTCAATTCTGCTACTCCAGAGAACGATATTCAATGGAGTTTATATAAAAATAAATAGGTATGGATAATACAACAAATGCAGAGGTTCCAATAGAAGTTGTCGTGTACACGGATCCGCTGTGTTGTTGGAGTGCGGCCTTACAACCTCATATTAATAAGTTAAGAGAAGAGTTGATGGCACCAATTCAGTTTCGCTATTGTATGGCCGGAATGATTTCCAATTGGAAAGCATTCATGGACCCGATTAATTCAATTATGAAGCCTGCACAAATGGGTCCGGTTTGGATGGAGGTTAAGTACATTACAGGCACGGAAGTGGATGATAGCATCTGGGTCAAAGATCCACCGACTTCTTCATTTCCGGCTTGTTTAGCAATTAAAACTGCTGGACTTCAATCCAAAGAATTGGAAGAGAAGATGTTGTTTGCTTTAAGGGATGCCGTTATAAAAAGAGGGCTAAATATTTCAAAAGAGATTGTGCTCTCTAAAGTTGCAACCGACTTAGCAGCAGAGTTTCCTGATTTTGATTTGATCCGCTTTAAAAAGGAGTATAATAAACTTCAAAGTCGTGATGAACTTCGCAAAGATATGAATGAGGTTAAAGTTAATCGCATCGGCCGTTTTCCAACACTAGCAATTCGAAAAAAGGGTTATCAAACGGTTATGATAACAGGATATAGACCCTACGATGTCTTGCTATCCGCATTTTCATATCTCACTGGGAGCTCATAGATTAAGGCACGTATTAATACGTGAAGGGAATAGTACTTGATTTGTTCGATTCCTGTTTCTTTGAAAACCAATATTAACTAACATCGTTATCAATTGATACGAACTTTTTTTTATAAATAAGAAGTGACCTTATGTTAGCAATGAATTATAGAGGGCCGTTTAGAGTTAGAATAGACCATAAACCTATGCCGCATATCGAGCATCCAAACGATGCAATTATCAGGGTTACGAGATCCTGTATTTGTGGATCAGACTTACATCTTTATCATGGCTTAGTACCAGACACACGGGTAGGGTCAACATTTGGCCATGAGTTTATCGGTGTAGTTGAAGAAATCGGCGCTTCTGTTGAGAAATTAAAAATTGGAGATCATGTTTTGGTGCCTTTTAATATCGCTTGTGGGAAGTGTGCTTTTTGCAAGCAGGAATTATACGGAAATTGTCATGAAGCAAATTCAATGGCAACAGCAGTAGGTGGAATTTACGGATATTCCCATACCGCTGGTGGTTTTGATGGTGGGCAAGCCGAATATGTACGTGTTCCATATGCTGATGTTGGTCCAACAATAATTCCTCAAGAGATGGATTTGGATGATGCGCTGCTTTTAACAGATGTGGTTCCAACCGGATATCAAGCAGCAGAAATGGGCGGGATCAAAACCGGAGATACTGTTGTTGTTTTTGGAGCTGGGCCTGTTGGTATCATGGCAGCAAAATGTGCCTGGCTTTTTGGTGCTGCAAGAGTAATCGTAATAGATCATTTGGAATACCGTCTTGAATTCGTTAAGAACTATGCACAATGTGAAGCCTATAACTTCAAGTCATTAGTCGACCCGGTAATGTTTATTAAGAAAACGACAGATTGGTTTGGCGCCGATGTATGTATTGATGCGGTGGGCGGAGACGCCTCAGGAAGTGCCATGCAAACCATTACTGGAAAGAAACTGATGCTACAAGCCGGTGCAGCGACAGCTCTTCATTGGGCGATCAATGCTGTAAAGAAAGGCGGTATCGTTTCTATTGTTGGAGTCTATGGACCTACAGACAATTTTATTCCCATTGGCAATGTTGTGAATAAGGGAATCACGATCCGTGCCAATCAGACCTCGGTAAAACGACTTCTTCCGAGGTTAATAAATCACATACAATCCGGAGTTCTCAATCCAAAGGAGATTATCACACACCGAATACCTTTAGAAGAGATTGCCGATGCTTATCATATGTTCTCAGCTAAGCTCGATTATTGTATTAAACCAATTCTTATTCCTTCCTCAGGATGGAATACAAAGTAAAGACCATGGAAAATTTAATTAAAGATTATTCACATATAAAAGGGTGGGGAGTAGATGCTGATCCGAAAAATGAGCCTACTTATCCTATGAAAAACTATACAGGGGATGATCACAAGCGATCAAATTGGGAGAGGCCACCCTTGCAACAGCAAAAAGTGGAGATGCTTCGTTCAATCGAAAGGCCAAATTTACCTGCTGTTTTTGGAACGACTTCACCTCCTTCTGGACTCAGTGGTAATTTAAGAAGATATGCTTTTAAATACAGCGAGTCGAGCTACAGACACTGGCTGCCTTTGATATTAGCAGATAGGATTAATGTTCTTGAGGGAATTGTAGACGATTTTAAGCGCGGTCATATACCCAATATTTTCGTCGAAAAAGGGTATAAAGCGGAGTGGAAATATAATGCAGTAGGCTTTGCGAAAAAAGTATTCATGTGTGCTTTGTTCACAACAGCGATTGTAGTTGTATTATCCGGAAAAAAGAAATAGTACCAAAATTTGTTTCCTTCCCAAAATCAACTAAATACGAACTAGCTTCACATTATGTCAAGCCGTTAGTTCATATTTAAGTATTGGCGTTGCCATTCTCATTAAGTAATGTTGTCGATGTGCTTATGTCACAAACCCCCTTGGCATCAGGCATTAAAAAAGTAGGTCTTTTACTTATTAAAGTGAATTCACAGTTTTATATTTTAAATGTTTATTATTGCGAATAAAACTACCCATTTATTCATGCTTGAGACTACATATTTAGAAACATCCGAGTTTATGTTGCGTTTGGGCACTGCCTTACTGTTTGGAGGCGCTATAGGTTTTGAGCGACAATGGCGTCAGAAAAGTGCAGGACTTCGAACGAATACCTTAGTATCCCTGGGGGCGGCCGCTTACATTCTTCTTTCCGTGTACATTAATGGAATAGATGGGGGCGACGCAGGCAGGATCGCGGCGCAGATTGTTACCGGAATTGGATTTCTAGGTGCAGGTGTAATCATGAAAGATGGTTTTAATATCCAGGGCCTCAATACAGCAGCTACAATTTGGTGTTCCGCGGCTGTTGGGTCCTTAGCTGGGATGGGAATGTTTCCCGAAGCCTTCATCGTAACGATCGCAATAATATCGACCCATTTAATTATGCGTCCGATCAGCGATAAGTTAGGTAAAATAACGTCTTATAAAAAGCGCAAAAAGGAAGAGGCCTACTATTTGTTAACTGTAATATGCAGAGAATCATTAGAGACTTCTGTCCGGTCATTTTTAGTTCAGTATTTAGATGCATCAGATAAGTATTTACTAAGGTCAATTTCACGCAGGCGTGTAAAAAACTCAGACGATATCGTTATTGAAACCAAGTTTTCTACGGTAGGCCGACAAGAAGCCATGTTGGAATCCCTAATTCGCAAATTGACCGTAGAAATGGGAGTAGAACAAGCGAGTTGGGCTGATGCCGGTGAGGAAAATGGGTACTAAGATGTAAAGAGACTACAAATCAGCTAGGCTGTGAAATGCCTAATTAAAAATCCAATTTTAATTGAGTGGAACTTTCTTTTTTGTAGGCTTTACTTTCTTTTTTTGCAAATCCTGCAACGGTTCTTCCGCCATATTTCCAGGAGTCCGTTTTCTCTTTTTCGATAAGCTCGTCAAAGCGATCATTGTTAACAAAATCCTTTTCAATGTGTTGAGCTACTTTCGAAAGGTTGTGAAGCGCTTGACTTTTTTCTTTTTCATTTATTCTTGCTTTCAATACAGCATTTTCCATAATCTGGATCGATTCATCATAGACCTTTAAAGGTACAGGGAAGGGGTATCCATCTTTTCCACCATGTGCAAAAGAAAAACGTGCTGGATCTTTAAAACGTGACGGGGTACCGTGAATAATTTCGCTGACTAAGGCTAAGGATTGAATCGTTCTTGGCCCGGCTCCATCTAATAACAGCAAGGTTTCGACGTCTTTCACTTCTATGGTTTGTGCCAAGGCCAATACAGCTCCAAGTCTTTTAATATTGATGTCTTCTTTTCTTACATCGTGGTATGAAGGCATCTTTAATAGTTGAATTTCTCGCAATATGCGATCTGGTTTCTCTTTGAGCAGATCAAGCATTCCAGATTTTGTAGTACTTGCGCCACTATCCGTAAGGTTCAAGATTTCTCCTTGGTTTTGTCCGTAGATAAATTGATGTGGTTCTTCTGTAAATGAATGTACATTAGGGGAGTGCCAATGGTACCGTCTAGCCATACGGCTCTTGGTATTCATTCCTTGTTGAATAACGGCCCATTCGCCCTCATCGCTTAAAATAAAAGAATGCTGATACAGCTGAAACCCATCCTGAAGGGCATTATTGTCAACTCGGGCAGAAAGTCGGCTCGCATGCACCAATTTATTTCCATCTAATCCAGTTTTAGCAGAAATGTCAAAGAGCTCGTTGGGAGTATTTAATGAATGCTTTCCTTTTCCTCCACAAACATAGATACCTAATTCCGTCGAGCGCGAGTTGATGGATTTTTTTAACGCTCCCATAACGGAGGTAGTTATACCAGATGAATGCCAGTCCATTCCCAAAACACAACCTAAAGACTGAAACCAAAATGGATCGCTTAACCTTTGTAAAAGCGCGCTTTTACCGTATTCTAAAACGATAGATTCTGCAATGGCGCCTCCTAAACTACTCATCCTCGCCGCTAGCCATTGCGGCACTTTTCCGTAATGCAATGGCAGATCTGCATGTCCACTTTTCATGCTTGCAATTTACTAAATGTTTTAGTTTCATCCCATTTCTTTGTCTTTTTTTAAAATTGACTCCTGGAGCAAATTGAACAAGAAAGCATGCAGTCTAATAATACTGATGCTGCTAATTTTTGAAAATTAATTGGATAAATTATTGTAAATTCGTTCTGATAAGTTCATCATGGCAGACGGTAATAGGACATTTTACGAGGGATTATATGGGCGCGATCGTATAGAATTTGCGAAAGGCCTTATATATGTCTACCCGTTCGGTATTATAGGTAAGGAAAACAACAACAGTGTAAAATCTCACGCGCATAATAATCAGTTCCAGATTTTTGTTGTTATTAAAGGCGAAACCAACTTACTATACAGTAAGGAACAAATCCAGGTAGAAGGTCCATCTTTTATTACGGTACCCAAAAACACAGATCATGGATTCGAACATCTTACCGAAGTTAAAGGTTGGATCATTAGCCTATCCGATAGTGTTCTTGAACACATGATGAAACGAGAGGCAGAAGTCATCGAAGCCATAGATATGTTTCAGATAACGAATATTGTTGCAGGAGAATATTCTGAACAAGTCTTCAATACGATGCTCAATTGTATCAACGAATATAATTCAACCAAACTTGGCCGTTTATTGATGTTAGAATATTTAGTAGGTCAGCTTATCGTCCAACTAAGAAGATTACCGCAAACTTCGCAGCATATTATATCCGTTGCAGACAATTCGTCTATCATCTATTATCGGAGGTTTGCACAACTCATCAGAGAGGGTTCTACCTATAAAAAGACAATTGAAGAATACGCTTCCGATTTAAAAATTCCCAGTGGCCGCCTAACTCGCATCTGTAATTCTGTTGGATTCAAATCTCCAAGAGAGATTATTATGGACTATTATGTCACCCAAGCGCAATTGCTTTTGTCTGACGTCGAAAAATCAGTCGCTCAAGTGTGCTATTTGCTGGGTTTTGAAGATCCAAGCTACTTCTCACGAATCTTTAAACGGAAAACCGGACTAACCCCAAACGAATTCCGAAAAAAAATTAGAACAAAAATTTAGGTCAAACGTAAGTAAACAAGAATGTTTGATTTGTCTTAGTAATAAAAGAAAAGTCCTAATCCGGTATATCAATTAGAAGTAAATTTGTAGTTCAGTAAGTAATCACTCACACATTAAAACTTACTGATGTACTTTATGCCTAATTTAACGATAACACATATTGAAACTATAATCGTTGATTTACCGACGATTAGACCGCATCATCTTTCTATGGCGGTGATGAGAAACCAGTCAATGGTTATTATTCGCCTATTTTCTTCAGATGGTATTGAAGGATTAGGAGAGTCCACTACTATTGGAGGTATTTCTTATGCAGATGAATTTCCTGAAGGGATGAAATTGGCAATTGACACCTATTTTACACCTTTACTTATCGGGCAAGATCCAACCCGGATCAATGCGATCATGAAAATGCTCGATCAAAATATTGCGGGTAATAATTTTGCAAAATCAGGTATTGAAACAGCGCTTTTAGATGCGCAAGGTAAACGTTTGGGAGTTCCCGTATCTAGCTTATTTGGTGGAGCAATAACAAATGTACTCCCCGTTTTATGGACCTTAGCAAGTGGCGATACCCAAAAGGACATCGATGAAGCTAGGCAACTCATATCTGAAAAGCGACACAATACTTTTAAACTCAAAATCGGACGTAATGATCCCGCTATTGATGTTGCCCACGTGGCTGCTATAAAAGCTGCGGTTGGTTCAACAATCAAAGTAACCGTAGATGTAAATCAAGCTTGGTCTGAATCTGTAGCAAAACGTAATATACAAAAGCTACAAGATGCAGGCATTGATTTAATAGAACAACCTTTAGTAAAAACCAACTTTGATGGTCTTGCTCGTTTAACAGGTTATTTTGAAGTTCCGATTATGGCAGACGAAGCTGTTGGAACCGTTCAAGATGCTTTTAAATTAGCTAAAATACATGCAGCAAGTGTATTTGCTTTAAAAATATCAAAATCCGGAGGCCTGACCAATATTCAAAAACAGGCGGCTATTGCACTGGGGTCAGGAATCTCCTTATACGGAGGAACCATGTTAGAAGGAACCATCGGCTCTCTGGCATCCGCCCATTTATTTGCAACGCTTCCAAACTTAGATTGGGGAACAGAACTTTTTGGACCATTATTATTAACAGATGACATCGTTAAAAAAACAATTGTTTATCAAAACCATTCTTTAGAAATCCCAGAAGGTCCAGGTTTAGGTATTGAATTAGATATGAATCAAGTAGAAAAATATAAAAGAAAATAATTATGGTATATGTAGTGGAAATGGATGTTAAGATTCCAGAAACATGGAGTGAAGAAAAGATTGCAGATTATCTAACGCGTGAAAAAGCATGTTCTCAAGGGCATCAAGAATCAGGAAAGTGGGTTTATCTGTGGAGGGTCGCCGGAAAATATTCGAACATTAGCGTTTTGGATGTAGAAGGACCAGGCGAACTGCATAGCATCATTAGCTCGTTGCCTTTGTTTCCCTATATGACGATAAAGGTAACAAGCATCTGTAAACATCCTAATGCTTTAAAAGACGCATTGATTTAATTGAAATTATAAAAATAAAAACAGGAATAAAATGAAAAGGATAGATCAAAAAATCATCGATCAAACGCTGGAGTTAATAAAATCTCAAGAAAGGGAAGGTGCTGGAAACGAAAGAATTAAGACTATTGTTAACCGTCTTTTGAACGATTTGTTCAATGCCATGGCCGATTTAGATATTACTTCGGAAGAAATGTGGAAAGCTTGCGATTGGCTTACACAAACAGGTAAAAATAATGAATACGGATTGGTCTATGCAGGTTTAGGCATTGAAAAATTCATGGATGATATGATGGATTGGGAAGATGAACAAGTCGGTATTCATAATAAAACCCCTCGTACTATTGAAGGTCCATTATATGTTGCCGGTTCCCCAGAATCTACCTCATACGCAGAATTAGAAACAGAAGCAGAACCAGATGGAGAGCGTTTATACATGAGTGGCGTTGTTCGTGATGAAAACGGGAACCCTATCCCGGGAGCAAAAGTTGAAGTTTGGCATTGTAATTTAAAAGGTTTATACTCACACTTTGATTCTTCACAACCAGAATTTAACCTACGCCGTGCAATTAATGTTGCTGAAGACGGAAAATATGAATTCAAATCTTTCGTTCCAGTGGGATATGCTTGTCCGCCTAATGGTTCGACAGATACGTTAATGAAACTGTTAGGTCGCCATGGAGCACGTCCAGCACACATTCATTTTTTTGTGACAGCGCCAGGGTATCGAAAATTAACTACTCAAATAAATATCGAAGGAGATCCTCTAACTTTTGATGATTTTGCTTTCGCGACTCGTCCAGAATTAGTTCCTCATATCGAAAGGATACCTGCTGAAGACGCTCCGAAATATGGAAAAGACGAAGCTTTCGCTAAAATTGATTTCGATTTTAATATGGTTCACGAAGTGACAGATGCTGCGCCAGGAGAAAACCATAGAACGCGTGCTACTGTAGAAGCATAATTTTTTTTACAAATCAGAGGATTTGAATTAAAAGCAAATCCATAACAATCACTTGAACATTGAAATTTTGAATGACACTATTCAAAAAAGGAATCTATTGTCTTAAAATCTCAAATTAGAGAACCAGGACGTTTTGATTTCCAAATAATAACTGAATGTAAAGTGTATTGATCGACATATTTCATGATGGAACCATCATGAGTTGGACCTCCGAAAGAGTACTTGCTCATGACAGCTTCATCACAATTAAACCAAAGGTATCGAGCTCAATATTGAAATTAAAGCCGAGACTATTAATAAATAAATATCCCGATGAAGAAAGTCACTTCCGAATACCTAGACAGCCTAGTTATTCATGATAAAGAGCACGGCATTTACCGTCATAATCGTGAATCCTTTACAAACGACGAATTGTTTGAATTGGAAATGAAACATATTTTCGAAAGCAACTGGGTTTACCTTGCACACGAATCTCAAATTCCAAATATTAATGATTACTACACCACTTCCATAGGGAAGCAATCCGTAGTCATTACAAAAGATAAACAAGGAAAATTAAATGCCTTAATCAATTCATGTACACATAAGGGTGCACAGTTGTGTCGTTATAAAAAAGGAAACAAGTCTACTTTCACTTGTCCATTTCATGGATGGACCTTTAATAATGCTGGGAAATTATTGAAGGTAAAAGATGGGAGAACAGGAGGTTATCCAGAGCAATTTAATTGTGAGGGTTCGCATGATTTAGTAAAGGTGGCAAAGTTTGAGTCATATAAGGGTTTTTTATTCGGCTCTCTTAGTGCTAAGGTTTCGTCTTTAGAAGAATATTTAGGCGATTCAAAGACGATTATCGATCATATTGTAGATCAGGCTCCCGAAGGACTAGAAGTGTTAAACGGTTCTTCGTCCTATATTTATAATGGAAACTGGAAGTTACAAATGGAAAACGGCGCAGACGGTTACCATGTATCATCCGTGCATTGGAATTATGTTGCTACCATGGGTAGACGCGATTACGAAAAAGAAGGAACGAAAGCGGTTGATGCTAATAACTGGTCGAAATCTGTAGCCGGCGTTTACGGTTTTGAAAATGGCCATATTCTATTGTGGACTAATAAATTAAATCCAGAAGTAAGTCCTATTTACCAACAAAAAGACCGTCTCATTACTGAATTTGGCGAAGAGAAAGCTGGTTTTATGGTGAATATGACTCGTAATTTGGGACTGTATCCGAATGTATTCTTAATGGATCAATTCTCAACACAAATTCGGGTGATAAAACCTATTTCTGTTAATGAGACTGAAGTCACGATTTACTGCTTTGCTCCGAAAGGAGAAAGTGCAGAAGAGCGCACAACCCGTATCCGTCAGTATGAAGATTTCTTTAATGTAACGGGGATGGGAACACCGGATGATCTAGAAGAATTCCGTTCTTGTCAAATAGCCTATAAATCTACTGCTTTAAAATACAATGATATGAGCCGCGGTGCTACACATTGGATTTATGGACAAGATGAACAAGCAGAAAAAATGAACATTCAACCTTTAATCTCTGGAATAAAATCTGAAGACGAAGGTTTATTTATTACTCAACACGAATTCTGGAAAGATTCATTAAAAGAAGGAATTTCCAGAGACGCTGTAGCCGAAATTTAATAATCATGACAAATTACGAAGATATATTAGCATTCGTCTATAAAGAAGCCCGCTTTTTAGATGATAAACAATGGGACGAATGGTTGAAATGTTATCATGAAGACTGTGTTTTTTGGATGCCAGGATGGGATGATGAAGACGAATTAACAAAGGACCCTCAAACCGAAATTTCTTTGATTTACTACCCAAATAAAGGGGGACTAGAAGATCGTGTGTTCCGTATTAAAACAGAACGCTCTTCCGCATCAATGCCTGAACCAAGAACCTGCCATTACATCAATAACGTTGAAATTGTAGAAGAAAATGAAGAGGAAGTGAAAATCCGTTTCAACTGGAATACCCTGTCCTTTCGGTATAAAACAACAGACTCTTATTTCGGCCTTAGTTTTTACACCCTGAAGAAGAATGAAGATTCATTCTTGATTTCAAATAAAAAAGTAATAATAAAAAATGATTACATCCATCAGGTTTTAGACGTATATCATATTTAAAAATAATATTATGGCAAAAGTTGCATTAAATTTTGAAGATGGCGTAACGCGTTTTATTGAAACAGCGGGTTATGAGACCATTGCTGAAGCCGCATATCGAGTGGGTGTTAATATTCCTTTAGACTGTGCTGATGGTGCTTGTGGTACATGCAAGTGCTTATCAAAATCAGGATCCTTTGACCCAGGAGATTATATTGATGAAGCTTTATCTGAGGAAGAAGCAGAAAGTGGTTATGGCTTAGCCTGTCAAATGCGTCCAGAATCTGATATGGTGGTGGAGATATTAGCGAGCTCTGTCGCCTGTAAAGTGGAAGCGACTGCATACGAAACCGAAATTACAGAGTTGACCTTTTTATCTTCTGAGATTGTAAAATTGAAAGTTAAAATAAAAGATGGTTCTACCATCACATTCTTGCCCGGTCAGTATGCAAATGTTTTGGTTCCCGGCACAACGGAGACACGATCTTATTCTTTTTCATGTTTATCGGATACGAATGAAATGGAATTTATTATTCGATTAATCTCGGATTCAGGCTTGATGAGTGATTATTTAAGACAAGCGGAAATAGGTGAAACGCTTACGATTACCGGCCCTCTGGGTAGTTTCTATAGCCGTGAAATCAATCGACAAACTTTATTCTTTGCGGGTGGTACCGGTATTGCACCTTTTATTTCCATGTTAGAGAAGCTTAATAAAGAGGGGAATAAAGAAACGATTAAACTGTTTTATGGTGCTACAACAGCGGAGAATATTGTGGAGTTAGATCGCATCAAAGCCTATAAACATGTTGACGTGGAGACTTACCCTTGTGTCTCAAGTGGGGAGTGCGATGTTTTTCCATCAGGATATGTAACCCAATGGATCAATAAAGAAGAACTATCTGAAGAGGTTTACGACATTTATATATGCGGGCCAAACGCAATGGTAGATGCTGTGAAATTCTCTTTAGAAGAGAATCAAATAAATTACGACAATTTCTATACTGAAAAGTTCATTCCGACAGGAGAAGCTGTCACTGTATAATTCAAAGCCTATGATTTTTCGAGACAGATTTAAAAATAAAATTGCTATTGTTACTGGTGCTGCGCAAGGTATTGGAAAAGGTGTGGCTGAACGAATGGCTAGAGAAGGTGCTAAAGTTGTTTTGGTAGATCGTTCAGATCTTGTAATGGAAGTAACAAATGACTTAAGCAATGAAGGGTTCGATGTTATTGCTATACAGGCTGATTTAGAAACCTTTGAGGGATTCCAGAAAGTTTCAACCAATACCATCGAAACTTTTGGTAAAATTGACATCCTGATCAATAATGTTGGTGGAACCATCTGGGCCAAACCTTTTCAACATTATACAGAAGAAGAAATTATGAAAGAAGTACACCGCTCTTTATTTCCTACTCTATGGGGATGTAGAAGTGTGTTGCCGCATATGATTGCTAATGGTGGAGGCGTCATTGTAAATGTTTCCTCTGTAGCAACACGCTCAATTAACCGTGTTCCATATGCATCGGCCAAAGGGGGTGTAAACGCGATTACTGCCTCTTTAGCATTCGAGCAAGCTTCCAATAATATACGCGTTATCGGAGTAGCACCTGGTGGAACTGAAGCTCCAGAACGAATAATTCCTAGAAATGAAGCGCCTCAGGGAGAGGATGAAGCAAAGTGGTATCAACAAATAGTTGATCAGACTAAAGAGTCTTCTTTACAGAAAAAATACGGTACTATTGATGATCAGGTAAGTACGATAGTATTTGCGGCTTCAAATGAAGCAAAATATATTACAGGGGTAACCATTCCTGTCGCAGGGGGCGATTTAGGTTAAGAAAAAAGGACGGAACTTATAGTGGTTTCAACAACATATTTTTTAAGGTGATCGTTTCTCATCAGTAATTGATGATTTCACTTGAGTTTATTTTAGCTACTTATGTGAACTTTTTGAGGATCATAATGGTTTCATCTAAAAATTAGTATTTAATAAATAGGATTATAAATGATAATTATCATTTTTTAAAACAAGAAAATGCCAAAAATTCAATTAACAAATTTTAGTTGCAATTATAAATTTGAAAATTTCGGACATCAAAAGACATTGGTTCTTTCTAATTCACTAGGAACCACTCTTTCAATGTGGGAAGATAATATTGATGTATTAAGTCATTATTTTAATATCTTGAGATATGACACACGCGGTCATGGAGAAAGTACGATTAACCAAGAAAAAGTTTCAATCGCCGAATTAGGAAATGATGTTATCGAGCTATTAGATCATTTAAACCTGGACAGGGTTTACTTTTGTGGACTTTCTATAGGGGGCTTAACAGGTCAATGGTTAGGAATGAAGCACCCGACCCGATTTGAAAAAATAATTATTAGTAATACAGCTGCAAAAATTGGTACGGAGGAAAGCTGGGAAGCCCGTGTAAAACAAGTAAGGGAGAATGGACTAACTAGTATTTTAACCGCAACTGCCGAGCGCTGGTTTAGTCCGGAATACAGAATTAAAAACCCAGAAAAAGTTCAGGATGTTCTCAATAATTTTGAATCTATTTCTTTGGAGGGCTATATCGCTTGTTGCTATGCGGTTGCTGCTGCAGATTTTAGAGATCAGCTTCACCACCTAGAGGTTCCTACTTTAATCATCGTCGGCACACAAGACGAGGTGACAACCTTGGAGGACGGGAAATTTATACAAAAACGTACTCCGATTGCTAGCCTTGTGACACTTGACGCAGCCCATTTATCGAATATGGAACATCCTGAGGAGTTCGCAAAACACATTATACATTTTACACAACATTAAAAAAATACATATGAAAGTTGTACCCCAACTATCTTTACAAGAAGCAGCTGCCCTGGTAAAGGATGGAGATACTCTGTTACAAGGAGGCTTTGGGATGACGGGAAATCCTGTTCATCTGATGCATGCTTTAGCAGAAACAAAAACTAAAAATATTACGTTCATTGGAAATAATGTCGGTGAAGCCGGAATCGGCGGTGGGCGCTTATTGCGCAACGGCCAGCTAAAAAAGATGATTGGTTCCTTTTTTACCTCAAACCCAGAAGCTGTAAAGGCAGCGCAAGAAGGGGTAGTTGAATACGAATTATTACCTCAAGGAACATTGGCCGAAGCAATTCGTGCGGGTGGAGCAGGCATAGGTGGTTTTTTTACCCCTACATCTGCTGGAACTTCATTAGCCGAGGGTCGCGAAACAAAGGTTTTAAATGGCGTAGAACAAGTTTTTATTCCAGGAATTCGCGGCAATGTAGCATTTATTCGCGCTTGGAGAGCCGATACTGCGGGTAATCTACAATATCGTATGACCGAGCAAAACTTTAATAGAGCGATGGCCACTGCTGCAGATTTAGTAATTGCCGAAGTGGAGGAAATTGTCCAGGTAGGTCAAATAGGATCAGAAAATATTCACACCCCGGGTTCTTACGTAGATTATTTAGTTCAAGCGACTTTGACTTTGGAAGATTTAGGAAGTTCTGCCTCAGTTTCTTCGAGTAGAAAAGTTTCGGAAATTCGTATGAATATGGCAAAAAGAGCTTTACAAGAATTGAAGAAAGGGGATGTAGTTAACTTAGGAATTGGTATACCCACTTTAGTTGCCGATTTAATTACGGAAGAAAATGGCGTTATTCTGCATACTGAAAACGGAATGCTAGGGGTGGGGCCAGCTCCTGCGGATGGTGGAGGAGCCATGGACTATCCTGTTAATGCAGGCAAAATTCCTGTCACCGCAGTAGAAGGCGCTTCTTATTTTGATTCAGCTGATTCCTTTGCCATGATCCGCGGTAAGCATGTCGATACCGCAGTTATGGGTGGTTTGCAAGTTGATGAATCTGGGAATTTAGCAAACTGGGCAGTTCCTGGTCAACCTTTATTAGGTGTAGGCGGCGCTATGGATTTAGCCTCTGGTGCCAAACGGCTGATTATTACTATGATGCATACCGAAAAGAATGGAGATGCTAAAATTGTTCCTGTATGCGATTTACCCTTAACAGCGCTTAAGGCAGTAGATATGATTATTACTGATAAAGCAGTATTTGAGTTTATTGATGAAAAATTAACATTAACCGAAATTATGCCAGGTTCCACTTTAGAAGCGGTGCGCACACAGACGACTGCAAAATTTGTCGAAAGGATTGCTTAATTTCCTTAACCGTTTAATAACAGACATTGTTAAAAGAATTTATAATGAATAAAGAAGCATATATTATTGATGGAATCCGAACTCCAGTGGGGAGTTTTGGAGGCACACTTTCCGCTAAACGTGCCGATGATTTAGCGACTCTGCCGATTATTGAACTAATAAAAAGAAACCCTAATATCCCCATAGATGAAATTGATGACGTGATTTTGGGCTGTCACAACCAAGCTGGAGAAGACAATAGGAACGTAGCTCGTATGGCTGTTTTATTAGCTGGTTTGCCGGCTACTGTACCTGGAGAAACCGTTAACAGATTATGCTCTTCCGGTATGTCTGCAATTGTGCATGCGTATCGTGCAATCAAAGCGGGCGAAGGCGATGTGTTTATTTCCGGCGGCGTAGAGCATATGACACGCGGCCCTTTAGTAGTTTCGAAACCCTCTAAGGCGTATGGAACCGATTCTAAAATGGAAGACTCCTCTTTCGGTTGGCGTTTTGTTAATCCCAAAATGAAGGAGATGTATGGCACAGATCCTATGGGAATCACAGCTGAAAATTTGGTGGACATGTATAACATCTCTCGTGAAGATCAAGATAAATTTGCTTTGGCTTCGCAATTAAAAGCGGCTGCGGCAACAGAAAATGGTCGTTTAGCTGAAGAGATCATACCGGTAACTATTCCACAAAGAAAAGGGGATCCAATAGTTTTTTCAAGAGATGAATTTGTCCGTGCTAATTCGACAATAGAATCTTTATCAAAATTAAAACCAGCATTTAGAGAGGGTGGAACGGTAACTGCTGGGAATGCTTCCGGCTTAAATGATGGTGCAGCAGCTGTTTTTGTAGTTTCTGGTGAAGCAGTAGAAAAATATAATTTAAAACCAATGGCGCGGATAGTCGCATCTGCAGTTACAGGAGTAGAACCTCGAATTATGGGCATCGGGCCGGTAACGGCCACTCAGAAAGCATTGAAAAGAGCTGGATTGACATTGGATCAAATGGATGTCATGGAATTTAACGAAGCTTTTGCCGCTCAGGCTTTAGCATGCACACGAGCCTTAGGCTTAGCCGATGACGATCCTAGAATTAATCCAAACGGTGGCGCAATAGCGATAGGCCATCCACTAGGCATGTCAGGTGCACGAATTACTTACACAGCTGCCTTAGAGCTACAAAAAACGGGTAAGAGTTATGCTTTAGCAACAATGTGCGTAGGTGTGGGACAAGGGTATGCAATCATTTTAGAAAGAGTTTAAGTGATCATATTTAATGAGTAAAAAACAAGATATTTTAGATGCTGCTTTAAGACTATTTATGATACATGGAGCAAGAGCAACTTCTACAAAATCTATCGCTGAAGAAGCAAATACGTCAGAGGCTTTAATTTTTCGACACTTTGGAACTAAGGATAATCTATTAGAAGGAATAATCAAAAAGGGGTATCAGGAAGCCTTAAAGTTTACGAATACCTTTTTGGCGCATAAGGATCCTAAGGAATTTTTGATTAAAATGATTAGTTTACCGCATGCCTTGGTTGACTCTAATTTTGATTTTTGGAAAATGCAATATAAAATTTTGCCCCTAAACCCAATTGCACAACAATACCATAATAATTTCATGAAGCCTAGCGGAGATCAACTGACTGAGGCTTTCAAGCAATTAGGGTATAAGCACCCGCTTGAGGAATCGGATATCTTAATCCTTATAATCGATGGTATTTGGAAAAGTTATGCTTCTGATCGATTGACGTATGAACGGTGTAAAACATTAGAACACTTTCTGAAAATGAAATATAGCCTTAGCTAATCAGTTACTGGGATCTTTATTCAATTTATAAATCTCAGTTTAACCATAAGCTGCTATAAAGGAGAATCTACTAGCAGTTAAAAACCAATCTTATGTTAAAACCTTTTCAAATGCTTTTCTAGCACTTCCACGAAAGTAAACCTCGCCACAATACTTGTATCCCATTTTCTCAACTATTTTTAGCATCGCCGTATTATCAAAATTGGTATCGGCCTTTATGCTTCTGATATTATTTTGTAATGCAAATTCCTCAATATACTTCAGCATTTTTTGTGCAAGGCCTTTTCCAGTGTGTTTTTCTGAAATAGCCACTCTATGAAACACGACAAAATCCCCATTAGTGATCCAATTACCTTTAATATCGGCATAAGCTGGTTCATCATTAATTAATAGAGAACAATAACCGATGACCTTATCGCCGCCATCGGTCAGTACATAAGCACTGCCTTTCTCTATGTCATTATCAATAACGGTAGGATTAGGGTATCCATCTTGCCACTGATCACTTCCGTCCGCCTTTCTTCTATGAATCGCACTTTGTAATATCTCCCATATTTGATTACGGTCGTCTTTATTCGCCTTTCTAAAATGATAGTCCATAATGATCACATTAAATTGTTCCTGTGCAACGTTCATCCAATTTATTCAACAGACATACTGCCACTTATAGGACAATATTTTCAAAACTATAAATTAAATTACGTAATTTTTAGATAAGCTGCAAACAAATGTAAATACAGGTAGGCTGTTAACTCAGATATTAAATGTGTTTGATAATGATAAGATAATAGTAGAATTATTAAATTGCCGACGATAATAAATAAGCACAAGTATAGGTACTAGCATTTACCCTAGATTCAAGAAAATGAAACTTTTCCCTGTAATAACGTTCCTTTTATTTGCAACAACATTCGTTGCTATCCCCTCATTTGTACAAGGGCAGAAATTGCGGACAATCGCTCCGAAAAGTGCACAAAAAATGCATCAGCTTTTTAAGTATGAAAAGGAAGATCAGCCCATCATTAGCGGACACCGTGGCGGAATTGGTGTCGGGTTTCCCGAAAATAGCATCGAGACTATGGAGAATACCTTGAAATATACACCAGCATTTTTTGAGATTGATCCACGTTTAACGAAAGATAGCGTTATCGTTTTGATGCATGATGTGACATTAGACCGTACGACGAATGGCACGGGCAAACTCTCAGACTATACCTGGGAAGAGTTGCAACAACTTAGGTTAAAAGACCATACCGGTAAGATAACCGAGTGCAGAATCCCAACATTGGAAGATGCGGTTTTATGGGCAAGGGGAAAAACGATCCTGAATCTTGATAATAAAGATGTTCCATACAAAATGATTGCCAATATAATAAAAAAACACAAAGCAAATAACTTTGTGATGATGACGGTTCATTCTCCAGAACATGCCCAGTTTTATTTAGATAGAGATTCAAAAAGTACCTTTTCTGCTCATATCAAAACTCCGAAAGAATTTGAAGACTATAAAAGGGCAGGTATTCCTTGGTCGCAAATGATCGCCTATATAGGCTCTGAAAATAAACCGGAAAATAAAATAATGGTTGATCTCCTTCATGCTGTTGACGTAAAAGTAATGATTTCTACAGCGCCAACTTATGACAAACTTTCTTCAAAAGAAGAAAGAGTAAAAGCATATCAAGACTTTATGAGTCAAGGACCAGATATAATTGAATCCGATTTGCCAATTGAGGTTGAAGAAGCGCTCATGACCTTGCAACATTCAAAATGATGATTGCAAGAAAGCGTGTACGAAATCTCATTCAACTGATCGTTTTCTACGATTGATTTCATCGTTTTGTGCTTAATGGATTCTATTGAGACCAAACAAATTATAGCTATACCACGTTGTTTTGTATAGCTATATAAATATCAAGGTCATGAAAAACCAAAATCCAGAACATTTGAATACACAAAATACGGACGCCGTCACTGAAAATTCAAAATTTGCTGCAGAGCCTGAAACTAACAAAGCCGAACCGCCTACTAAGCCGCCCGGTCAAGGAGAAAATGAAAAAGATGACATTGACTATAGTAGTTTCGATATTGATGAAAGTACTGGTGGGTCAGCGATGGAAGAATTCGAAGAAGAATAGAAATCTAAAGGCTCTATTGGAAAAAGCAATTTTAAACAGCCATTAGGTTTTCTTATAGAAATGAAATTTAAGCAATGTCAAAGGAAAACAGGTACTATAAACCTTCAGCTGAATGAAAAAAAAACTCACAATTAAGGGAATATGGGAGGTTTTAAAATCTTCCATTACTGGATTTATAGAACACAAAATAACGAGAATGAGCGGTGCTTTAGCTTATTATACCGTATTCTCTATGGCTCCACTGCTCGTTTTGATCATCTCCCTTTGTGCAATGTTTCTCAGTAGGGAAGCGGTAGAGGGACAGATATATACGCAACTTGTCGGTTTTATGGGAAGTGATACGGCAAAGCAATTGCAAGAGATCATCCAAAATGCAGCAATTGGCGGCAAGGATAAGATCGCTTTAGTGATTAGTATAATAATGCTTTTAATAGGAGCGACGACAGTTTTTGCAGAAATTCAAGACTCAATCAACGATATTTGGGGCCTTAAGCCAAAGCCTAAAAGGGGCTGGTTAAAATTGATAAAGAATAGGTTTTTATCATTTTCTGTAATCATTAGTCTTGTTTTCATTTTGCTTGTCTCCCTCGTAATAACAACTCTTTTGGATGGACTAAATAACCGATTGCTCAATATTTTTCCCGATGTCACGGTTATTGTTTTTTATATTCTAAATCAACTCTTTACGCTGATTGTTGTTTCAATTATTTTTGCAGTAATTTTTAAAGTATTACCCGATGCTAAGATTAAATGGAAAGATGTATTGTCTGGCTCAGTCGTCACCGCCCTATTGTTCATGATAGGAAAGTTTGGAATTTCTTTTTATATTAATAAGAGTGACGTCGGCAGTACCTATGGCACCGCTGGATCTCTCGTTGTTTTGCTATTATGGACATACTACTCATCTATCATACTTTATTTCGGTGCTGAGTTTACAAAAGCATATGCGGTGAAGTATGGTTCCGAAATTTATCCGACCCAGTATGCGGTTACTACAAAACAAGTTGAAATAGAAACGGGAAACCAATCGGTGCAGGAAAAGTCAACTAACGATGAAAGCCACTCCGAACAATAATGTCAATGTTTAAAACAGACATTACATTCAGCTCAGTACTAAATTATCGTTTATATTGATCGTGTAGCCCTTTTCCTTCTAAAATTAGAGGGGTGATCTTTTGCAATCTAGCGTGTTTTGTTTTATCTTGCTTAGCCTCATCTATGTATTCGATATATTCTTTTCTCTTGCCCGGCGTCAAGGAATTAAAAGCAGATTGAAGTTGATTATCCTCATCTAAGGCATTTTTCAAAATACCTCCAACTTCTTTCGGTATCCCTTTCTCTGGTTTGAGCTCTTTCCCATCTTTAATAGTCTGAATGGACTCGTCGATATACGCTAATATCTTTTTTTCATCCATATCTTCATCGCTGGTAAAGCGCCATTGTCTAAGAGATTTTGTTTTTCCTTCCGATGCAGTTACCAATACCTTTTCTTTATCTTCCAAAAACACACCATTGTAAAACCAGATCGAGAAAAATGATTTAAAACCGCCCCAGGCCACTACATTTTTCCCTTGAAAGGTATAAACATCAGTACCCCATTTGAACTCCTTTTTTAATGGCGTCTGCACAATAATCTGTTGCATCCGTTCTTCAGCTAGGTTCCATTGACTACGGTATTGATCCCAGTTTCCACCCTTTTTGTTTTTTTGATTATCAACATTATAAAGCACTATGTCTTCGATTAGCTTCTTGGGTAAGGGTTTATCTAAAGGGAATTGAATCGCCCCTTTGCTTGTTTTGTAATCCTGTAGTTCAGAAGCAAAATGGGCGATAGCATCTGGTCCAGGGTATAGACCCAAATGGTGTTTAAATAAAGCGAAATGAATCAAATTGCCATTATACCGAAATGTTGGCATTTGGTAACTGATAGTCTCTTTCGTGTCAAGCGGTGCTACCTGACGAATTGTACGAAGAACTTCCCATAAGATGTCTTGCTTTTCACTATCAAAGCTTTCGATATATTGTTCGATTGTAGAAATAGTTTTGTTCAACATTTAAGAGATGTTTTGTGAAATCTTGGTTATATTCTTTTATAGGTAGTACTTATAAATGATAGTGTACTTCGCATTAAAGCGATTAATACATCTTCATTTATATCCGACAATTTTTTAATATAAATACAGGCTTTGCCCATCGTGAATTTGCCTAAGTCTTTAAGCAAGTCATCTTGACCTGGGCTTCCTGAATATACATAAAGCGAAATTGCAGCTTTGCGAGGTGAAAAACCCACAACTGGAGCCTCTCCACTGTGACCGCTAGCATATTGATAGCTGTAATTGCCAAAGCCCACGATGGACGGGCCCCACATTTTCGGTTCTTCATTCGTAACCTGCTGCATGATTGTGATCAAACGCAGGCTGTCTGCATGCTTCTGTTTGTTTTCAACCTGATCTAAAAACTCCGTTACCGATTCATTTGTATATGTTGTTTTGTTTTTTGCCATATCATGAATAAACGAAATTGCACAATTAGTTGGAGGGTTTCATAAAGTCGAAAGCACCCCTTCGTAGGTGAATCCCATATTCTAAATAGGCTTTAAGGCTGGCTAAGAAATTAGACCAACCTCCCGTCTGTTGAAGAGCTTTCTCCACGTCTTCTGGAGTGAATTCCATTTGATGTTCCTCTATACGAACGATAGTAGATCCATCATGTTGGACTTCAAGTTTAATTTCTACAAGCATATCGGGAATACCTCCGCTCCAGTCAAAAGAAATATACGAATCGGGAATAACATCTTTGACAACTACTGGGAAGCGATCGGGAAATTCAGGAAACCACCAATCGACGGTCTTTCCTTTAGCCATGGTAGCTGTACCCGAAGCAAAATAATGTTGCATTTTCTCGGGGTTGATGATCGCCTCAAAAATTTCTTCTGGAGATTTTTGAATTTGGATGAATGCCTTGGCTGTTAATTTATTGTTCATGCTGAACTTTTTTTTTGTGGCAATGTGATATCATTCGCTCTACTTTCACTTGGTACATTCGAAGATACAGAATTTTCTAAAATGAAGGTTGCAATTTTCTAATTTGTTTCTACACCCTATATCTGTTTTCTCGCCAGTTTTTGATAGGATAGTTATTCGACTTAACATTTGAATGTTTCTTTAACAAAGTCTATTAATAGATACTTGAGTCAACTATTTTTTATTTAGATTTGGTTCTAGTCCTATTTTAATCTTAATTCATAACATGAAACATACCCTTTTAGTTGCAATTCTGCTGTTTTTACATTGCGGACTGCATGCCCAAGCGCTAAATACCCAAAAACTTGATAGCGTTTTTCAAAGCATAGAAACGAATAATAGAGGAATGGGAACATTCTCACTATTTAAAGATGGAAAGGAAGTTTATCAAAAAGCTTTTGGATATGCAGATGTCGGAAACCAGCAAATAGCAGATGCTGGAACCAAATATAGAATTGGTTCCATCTCCAAAACGTTTACAGCAGCAATCATTATGCAGTTAGTGGATGAAGGAAAGTTGACATTGACTACAAAATTAGAAGAATACTTCCCTCAAATACCCAACTCCAGCAAGATTACCATCGAGCAGCTGCTCAGACATCAAAGTGGTTTGTTCAATTTTACAAGCGCTCCAGACTATACAAGCTGGATGACAAAGTCGATAAGCCATGAGGACATGCTAGCCTTATTTGTCAAAAACGGGACGGTTTTTGAACCAGGGGAGAAGGCTGAGTATTCCAATACGAATTATGTCATATTAACCTTAATAGCGGAAACTATTGATAAAAAAGATTTTTCGGATATTTTGCAGACAAGAATAATAAAGCCATGCAAATTGGAGAATACGTACTACGGAGGAGAAATAAACCCAAAGAACAATGAGGCTCTATCTTATAGCAGAAATGAGGAGTGGATACTCCAACAAGAAACGGATATGAGTATTCCATTAGGGGCGGGCGCTTTAGTTTCTACACCTACCGATATCAATACCTTTTTTATCTGTTTATTTGAAGGAAACTTGGTTTCAGATGCTTCGCTATCTAAAATGAAAGATCTTGTCGACAATTTCGGAATGGGCTTGTTTCCAATACCTTTTTATAATATGAAAGGTTTTGGGCATAATGGAGGTATAGATGGTTTTCAATCCGTGGCGAGTTATTTCCCTCAAGAAAAAGTAGCCGTATCTTATATCTCCAATGGTGTTGTCATGCCGGTAAATGATATTTTGATCGCTGCATTGAGTATTTATTCGGGGATGGATTATAAACTGCCAGACTTTAAGCCAGCAATTACAGTGGAGACTGAAGACTTAGATAAATATTTGGGCGTATATAGTGGTGCGGGTTTTCCTTTAAAAATAGCAATAACTAAAAAAGATAATGTTCTAATCGCACAAGCTACCGGACAATCATCTTTCACTCTTGAAGCTTTTGAAAAAAATAAATTTAGATTCCAACAAGCTAATATAGTTTTGGAATTCAATCCTTTTGAAAGGCAAGTAGTACTGCTTCAAAATGGGATGCGATTTGAGCTGACAAAAGAATAATATCGAAAGGCGCATTCGCGCCGGTTTAAATAAAGGAAATTGTTGAATAATCAATTTAAGTTCCCATTTTTGGTGAAAATTTAATAATGCCCCTATTTGAATCTGAACAAATACTATAATATTGAAACTAACTAGCGAAAAGCCTGAGGATCAAAAACTCAAAAGAGGCTTGCAAAACAGGCACATTCAGTTAATTGCACTTGGCGGAGCCATCGGGACAGGATTATTTCTAGGTATCGGTCCGGCCGCTGTATTGGCTGGTCCCTCTGTCATTTTAGGCTATGCTTTAGCCGGTATCATTGCCTTTTTCATTATGCGTCAACTCGGCGAGATGGTCGTCGAAGAACCCGTTTCTGGTAGTTTTAGCCACTTTGCCAATAAGTACTGGGGATCCTTCGCGGGCTTTGCTTCGGGTTGGAACTATTGGGTGTTGTACATCTTGGTAAGCATGTCAGAGTTGACAGCCATCGGTATTTACGTGCATTTTTGGTGGCCTGAAATTCCGTTATGGACATCAAGTCTTTTCTTTTTTATCGTCATTAACGCCTTGAATTTTACATCCGTTAAAGTATACGGCGAAGTGGAGTTCTGGTTCTCTATAGTAAAGGTGGCAGCCATTATTGCCATGATCATTTTCGGAGTTTATTTACTGTTAAGTGGCACAGGTGGTGAGCAAGCAAGCGTCCAAAACCTATGGAATGATGGTGGATTCTTTCCAAAGGGTTGGTTGAGTACCGATGGTCAAGGAACCTATCAAGGATTATTTGCCGCCATTGCGTTGATCATGTTTTCATTTGGTGGATTGGAATTAATTGGCATAACCGCGGCAGAAGCCGAAAATCCTGAAAGAACAATCCCGAAGGCTACCAATCAAGTAATCTACCGAATTCTGATTTTCTATGTAGGCGCGCTAATCATTCTGTTCTCTTTATCTCCATGGAAAAACATTACGACAGATAGTAGTCCTTTTGTAATGGTTTTTGAAAGTTTAAAAGGCTTTCAGTTTAACTTATTAGGTAGAACCATCTACTTTACAAGTTTGATTGCCAATGTTCTTAATATTATTGTGTTGACGGCGGCATTATCGGTCTATAACAGTTGTGTCTACAGTAACAGTAGGATGTTATATGGTTTGGCAGAACAAGGAAACGCACCCTCCTTTCTATCCAAACTGACGAAGAACTCGGTTCCCCTGAATGCATTGCTAATATCCAGCTTGTTTGTCGCCGTATGTATTATTATCAATAAACTGATGCCTGAAAAAGCATTGGAAATTTTGATGTCTTTGGTCGTCTCTTCACTGATTATCAACTGGCTGATGATTAGCATTACTCATTTGAAGTTTAGAAGGAGCAAAGATGCAGATCAGATTAAAACCAAGTTCCCATCCTATATTTATCCTTTATCGAACTATATCTGCCTTATATTTTTAGTGGGGATCTTAGTAAGCATGTGGTTTACTGGTTTAAAAATATCTGTTGAATTGATTCCAGGATGGATTTTACTCCTATATATTTGTTATCGATTTGTTCTTAAAAGAAAACGTAAAAACAATGTTTTGGAATAATATAGATTAAGCCCATTATTATTAGGACTTCTTGATGATGATATTGAAGGTAGGAAGCTAGCACAACCCGGTTCGCTCGTCTTTTTGTATATCCAATCGATGCATTCAAGACCTTACTTTCTTAAAATCTTCTCCATTGTCTTACCTTTTGCCAATTCGTCAATCAATTTATCTAAATAGCGAACCTGTTGCATGAGTTTATCCTCTATTTCTTCGACCCGATAACCACAAATCACACCCGTAATTTTTGATACATTTGGATTGATTTGTGGTGCCTGCACAAAAAAGGTTTCAAAATCAGTTTTATTGTCGATGATTTCTTGTAATGCTTGTTTATCATAGCCCGTCAACCAAAATATAATTTCATCTACTTCCTCTTTTGTGCGTCCTTTTCTCTCCGCTTTTGCGATATAATGTGGATAAACACTTGCAAAAGACATTCTGTAAACTCGTGTATTATTCATTCTTTATTCTGTTTATTGATTTAGCTCTTCTTTTGTTTCATGAAACCATCATGAGTTTACAAAGTCACAAACCGAAATGAACTTAGCAAAGCGATCTCTTGAACATCGTTAAAATAAACTCTAGTGAAAAATAATTCAACTTTATCGTGTCTCACAAATTTAATGAAAAATACATCGTAAACGCAGTGACTGCGAATTAGCTTATCTAGCCAAGAATTATCAAGGATATGATAATATCCTACAATGAATTTGATTTTGAATCCATTAGCTTTGTATAGCAGTGCATTTTCGGTGTGCTTATTTCAGCGTACGGAACCAGCTTATTTTGATTTTTGACATCATGCATACGAGAGTAACGTAGCTTCAGAATCCATAATTTAAAACGATGAATAAAAATGACAAGCAAAAACTTGAAGACTCCATCTAGGAGAGAATTTATCAGAAACAGTGCAATAGGGCTTGCTGCTTTTAGTATTGTTCCCCGACATGTTTTAGGAAAAGGGTATACCGCGCCGAGTGATACGCTGTATATTGCAGGGGTAGGTGTAGGAGGGAAAGGGGAAAGCGATATAGACGGATTTTTTAAAAGTGGTAAAGCAAAGATTGCTTTTTTATGTGATGTTGACCAAAAAAGAGCGGCTTCTGCATATGAGAAGTATCCGGATGCCAAAAAGTATATAGACTGGAGAGAGTTGTTTGATAAAGAAAGTAAAAACTTTGATGCCGTTTCGGTTTCCACTCCAGACCACACGCATGCGGTAATAGGCACAGCAGCTATTACCTTAGGCAAACATATTTGGATACAAAAGCCATTAACTCATAATATTTACGAATCACGCTTATTAGCAGAATTGGCCAAGCGACATAAAGTAGTATCTCAAATGGGCAATCAGGGTGCTTCCAATGATGGCACTCGTCTTTTGAAAGAATGGTTTGAAGCTGGCTTAATTGGCGATATTGAAGATGTGTATTGCTGGACAAACCGACCAGTCTGGCCGCAAGGTGTCAAATGGCCTACAAAAACAGCAACACCTCCTTCGACTTTAAATTGGGATTTATGGCAAGGGCCAGCAGCGGCTAGGGACTATCCAGAATCCCCAGAAAATGCACAATATGGAGCTGTAGTGCCATTTAATTGGCGTGGCTGGTGGGCTTACGGAACCGGCGCCATTGGTGATATGGGTGCGCATTTACTTGAAGCTCCGATGAATGTTTTTGATTTAAAAGAAGTAGTCGCCGTAGAGTCAAGTGTATCGACCTTATTTACCAACGAAGATAGCGGCCCTGTGGCAACTACGTCTACCTTAACCTTTGCCAAGAATGATAAAACGAAGAAACCATTAAAAATACATTGGTCGGATGGTGGAATTATCCCTTCTCGCCCAGATGAAGTTGAGCCAAATGAAACATGGCCAACCAATGGCTCACTGTTCATTGGCACCAAAGGCAAAATGATGGCTGAAACCTATTCAAATAATGCACGCTTACTACCAACTTCAAGAATGGAAGGTTTAAACGTTCCAGTTAAATACAAACGGGTTCCCAACGGTGCCAATGGCCATTATGGCCAATGGGTGGAGGCATGCTTAGCAGGTTACGGCAATATGGAAGTAAGTTCGCCGTTTGAAAAAGCAGCTTTATTGACCGAGGCGATGCTGATCGCAAATCTTGCCATCAGGGGATTCACTACTTCGGTAGATGCGCCACCTGCAGCGAATGCACCTGCCGGAAGTCCGATGCGAAAAGTCTACCCTTCACGCGGGAAAAAATTACTATGGGATGCCGAAAACATGCACGTCACCAACGTGGATATTGTGAATCAGTATGTTAAGGGAGAGTATAGAGATCCTTGGAAATTGAGTGGTATATGAAACAACAGATCTCTCCACTTCGGTAGAGATGACGCGGGATTATGTACAAGCAATAAAATAATTTAAGATGAAACCATCATGAGTGCGAAAAACTTACAAACTGAAAATGGATAACCATTCATGATAGCTTCATTGCCACTTTTAATCAATTTATTCCGTTGAAACCATCATGAGCATTAACAAATTACTCACAAACCGCGATGAACATACAGCACATGATAGCTTCATCGCCTTTAAACCGAGTGAAACGAGCTCATTAATGCAAATAAATATAAACACTAATTAATAAAAACAAAGTATATTCTGATGAAACCATCATGAGTTTACAAAGTCACAAACCGAAATGAACTTAGCAAAGCGATCTCTTGAACATCGTTAAAATAAACTCTAGTGAAAAATAATTCACTTAATATAACTCACAAACCGCGATGAATATAGTGCTCATGATAGCTTCATCGCCTTTAAAAAACAAATTATATTCAAAAAACAAATTATATTCTGATGAAAAATAAAAATCAATCTAGACGCGTATTCCTTGGTACAACAGGACTTGGCTTAATGGGCATGGCATTTGCGTCAAAATCTAGCTTTGGCGCACCTGCTTATATTAAAAACCTAGGCAAGCCAAATTCGTTATTTAATGGCGTTCAGATCGGAGCCATTACTTACTCATTTAGAAGTATGCCCGGCAGTGCAGAGCAGCTTCTTCAATACTGCTTGGATGCGAATGTAAGCGCTATTGAGCTAATGGGCGATGCGGCTGAAGAATTTGCGGGAAAACCCCAAGCACCTCCTCGTCCACAAAGAGCGGCATCTACGCCCGGACAATCGCGACCACAACCGAGTGCAGAACAGATTGAAGCACAAGCTGAATATGTGAAGAAGCTTGCATTATGGCGTGCAGATGCTCCAATGAAACGGTTTGAACAGCTCCGCAGCATGTATAATGATGCTGGCGTTTCCATCTATGGATTTAAGCCGAGTGCCTTAGGCATAAATAATACAGATGCCGAAGTTGACTATGCTTTTCGTGCTGCCCGGGCACTGGGAGCAGATCATGTAACCATAGAATTTCCACCCAGTTCAGTTCAGACGAAGCGGCTAGGGGAGTTTGCTGCGCGGCATAAGATTCATGTAGGCTATCACGGACATACCCAGCAAACCTTTGATATGTGGGATGCATCTTTTATTCAATCGGCTTATAATGCTGCCAATTTTGATATGGGCCATTACGTTGCAGCAGGATTTGATCCAATAGCTTTTATTGAAGCAAGGCATTCCCATATTGTAAGCATGCATACAAAAGACAGAAAGTCAAAAGCAAATGGCGGCGCTAACGTTCCATGGGGACAAGGCGATACTCCCGTCGTTGAAGTCCTACAATTAATGGCGAAAAATAAGTATTCATTTCCGGCTAGCATCGAACTGGAATATGAAATCCCTACAGGATCTGACGCTGTTAAAGAAGTTGCCAAATGTGTGGAATATGCAAGGAAAGCTTTAGGCGCTTAAAAAGATGATTTGGAAAATATTGACCGCAGTCACATTATTTTCAACAATTGACCCCGTTATTTCGACAGCAGCGCAGCGGAACGGAGAAATCTCAAAGTTCACAGCAGATGGCTTGAATAAGGATATCTCTCTGCTTCGGTAAGACCCTATCGCCGTCATTTCGACTGTAGCGCAGCGCAATGGAGAAATCTTTTCTTTCCATGAGCGCTCTAGATTTATTTTACATTTCCTTTGAATAAAGGTAAATATTAATGGTTTATTAATAAAAAATTATAGTCCTTCTTTAGTTTTGATTTAGGATGGATGAGTTAAGTAATATTATCCGTTTCGCAACATTAAACAAATCGTAATAGTAAAATGTGTAGCGAGTTGCCAATTGAAAAATTAAATAAAACACAATACCCTAAACTATCGGATGAAAAGTATACAAAAAAGATTAGGCATTTTGATGATGACCTTTACGGTCCTTCACGCCTGTACAAGTTTAAACCCTGAAAGTGGCGTTCAGGAAACTTCTATTGTTAGTCCCGACAAAATGTTTAACCCCGAACCTAGCTCTGCGTACCTAAACCCAGAAGAAAGCTTGAAGAGTTTCAATCTTCCAGAAGGATATCGGCTAGAGCTGGTTGCAAGTGAGCCGATGATTAAAGAGCCCGTTGCAGTGGCATGGGACGGAAATGGAAGAATGTATGTAGCCGAAATGCTTACCTATATGCAAGATGCGGATGCCAATGGCGAACAGATTCCTGTTAGTCGAATTTCCTTGTTAGAAGACACCGATAACGATGGGAAAATGGATAAGAGTACTGTTTTTATCGATAGTCTTTTACTTCCCCGTATGATTTTATGTGTAGGCGATGAACTGTTAGTAAATGAAACGAACAGCATCACCATTACAGCTTATAAAGATACAGATGATGATGGGGTAGCCGATGAAAAAAGAATTGCCTACGAAAACTCGAAGTATTCTTCTAATGATGCGAATATGGAACATCAGCGGAGTGGCTTGGATTGGAATTTGGATAATTGGCTCTATATGACCTATGAACCCATCCGCTTGAAATATATAAATGGAATTTTAAAAGCTGACACCATGGCGAGTGGTTCACCAGGGCAGTGGGGAATAACCCATGATAATTATGGACGGTTATTTTATTCTGCTGCTGGTGGAGAAGTACCGATACAACGTTTTCAAATCAATCCAGCCTATGGACCACTTGACTTCCCTGATCAGTATGATAAAGATTTTGTTTCGGTTTGGCCTATCATTTCTACGCCCGATGTTCAAGGTGGATTGCATAGATTAAGACCTGACAGTACGCTTAATCATTTCACTGCATCATGTGGGCAATCTATTTTCCGTGGCGATGCTTTACCGAAAGATTTAGTAGGTGATTATTTAGTTTGTGAACCCGTCGGTCGCCTCATCCGTCGAGCGAAACTGCGTACAGTTAAAGGAAAGACCGTAGCAGAGAATGTATATGATCAGCAAGAGTTTATTACTTCATCAGATATGAATTTCCGCCCAGTAAATAGCTATACCGGCCCAGATGGACATTTATATATTGTTGACATGTACCGTGGAATTATTCAACAAGGCAATTGGACACGACCTGGTTCTTTCCTTCGGGAAGCGATAGAGCGTTGGGGCTTTGCCGAAAATGTCGGTCGAGGGCGCATTTATCGTTTGGTACACGATGACTCTAAAACAGGTGCGCAACCTCGCATGCTTGATGAATCAGCTTCCCAATTGGTGAAATATTTAGACCATCCTAACGGCTGGTGGCGTGATAATGCGCAGAAGCAGTTGATTGTTCTTGGCGATAAATCGGTTGTGCAGAAGTTAAAGAAAATGGCAAACTCTAAGAAATCTTTGTTTAGCCGTCCAGCATCACATTTGGGTAGAATTCACGCTTTATGGACTTTGGAAGGTTTGGACGCTATTGATAGGGAGGTTTTGTTAAAGGCCATGGATGATGAACATGAGCAAGTAAGGAAGACCGCGATTTGGATTAGTGAACCATTTATTAAGAATAATGATGAAGAAGTAATAAATAAGCTTAGTCATTTAAAGCTGGACGCCAGTGATGATGTCCGTACCCAACTGTTATTATCTCTTTCTTTAAATCCAGAAGAAAATGTGCAGACTATCATTGATGAGCTTATGGCTGAGAACGCTGATCATGAAATGCTCTTGGCAACACGAGGTGCTATAGCGCGTAATGAAAATATAAAAACATATGGACGTCGATTAGGTGTTCTAGAAAAAGAAGATCGCGATCGAGTATTAGCAGGATCGGCTATTTATCGATCCCTTTGTTCCTCCTGCCATGGAGTAGATGCAAAAGGACTTGTCTCGAATGTTGCCCCTCCACTTTTGAATTCTAAACGGTTAGGCGGTGACAAAAACACAGCAATAAGAATAATATTACATGGATTAGCTGGGCCCATTGATGGAAAGCGCTATCCAGGTGACCTCATGCCTTCCATGGGCATGAACAGCGATGACTGGATTGCATCGGTGTTAAGCTATGCCCGTTTTGAATTTGCACGCGGCCCAAGAAATGGTCCCGATGCCATATCTCCTTTTATAAGTACTGAGGAAGTGAGAAAAATCCGGGAGTTTTCTGCTTCTCGCTCAAAGCCCTGGACGGTGCAGGAACTGGAGATTTCTGCTAAATCTGATTAAAGATTATAGTACGAAGTTGATATGGACTTAACATCGTTTTCATGAGCATTTTGTTATTTTTGTTGTGGTTTTTTGCAAGCTAGATAACGCTCAATTCTTCATGCTAACCATTGAGTGGAGTGCAGCGAAAAGAGTTGATTACTTCTCTTTGGCATTTCATTGGATTAACTGAGGGTATTTTGCATCTCCCTTACATCCAGAAGTCTATAAAAGTATCTATTTATCTTCCAATTGGAAGCCCAATAGATACTTTTATAGACTTCTGAATAAGATAATCACGGAATAATTAATATCCAGGGTTTTGAAGAAGTTCTGGATTTAAATTAGTTTCTCTGAAAGGAATAGGATATACCGATTTGTACTTGTCTATCTGATATCCATTGACCTCGTATCCAGTATCTTTATATTTGTTCTTATAGGATGTCATGACGGGTACCATACGATCCGTTCGAATAAGATCAAACCATCTATGCCCTTCAAAACATAATTCAAGGCGCCTTTCGTTTTCGATAACCAGTCGCAAATCTGATCGAATTGTTCCATCGATAGATTCGAGATTTGCTCGAGCTCTTACCTGATTAAGTGGCTCATAGGCGTCAGTAGTTCGTCCTACTTCATTTAATGCTTCTGAATACATTAACAAGACATCTGAATATCGTATAAGGAGCCAATCAGCCTCGCCTTCATTATTTGCTGTAGGTTGTTCAAGAAACTTACTAGTATAATGGGGCTTACTTGCATCTGGATACATTTTTATAGAAATTTCTTTTCGTGAGTCATTGGGATCGAAGGCATCAAAAAGATCTAGAGTGCCTTGATTAGCAGAAGCTGGTGATCCGCTAGTGCCAACGAGATCGGTTGCGCCTGTTGGAGCAAATGAAAATGCAAAATTGCTTCCTTCCTGATTACCGGTTTTAGCATATTGTATCGCAAATACTATTTCTTCATTATTTCCATTACTTGGATTGAAAATATCGGCATATTTTGGTAAAAGTTGATACTCTCCTCCGTCGATAACTTCCTTTAACTTGACAATAGCTTCATCATATTTTTTATTTGTCAGATAGACTTTTCCTAATAAAGCATTTGCTGCTCCTTTTGTTGCACGACCTATATCTTCACTGGGATATTTGCTTGGAAGTGCATCTGATGCAGCTAAAAGGTCTAGTATAATTTGACTATATACTTTCTCTATAGACTCTCTACGGTAAGAATAGGCTTGTTCCTCTGTTTCTATTTCGGTAAGTATAATGGGTACCTCTCCAAAAAAGCGAACTAAGTTGAAATACATTAAGGCTCTAATAAACTTTGCTTCTCCAATCATTCTTTCTTTAAGCGAGGTATCCATTTGTATACCCTCAATTTTTTCGAGGATAATGTTTGTACTTGATATCGTCGCATAGGATAAATTCCAATAGGTACTCAATAAGCTTGTGGTTGGAATCCAGCTCAATCTATCAAAAGCCCCTTGTCCCGAATTAGTTCGAGCGTTTACTTCGGTATTGTCAGATGGAATTTCAGTAAGTATATAATATGAGCCATAGTAATTTCTCAAAGTGCCATATGCACCATTCAATGCTGTTTTTATATCGGCTTCGGTCTTAAAATACCGATTTTGATTAACAGTTGTTGGTGGATAAATGTCGACAAAGCTTTCACATGAATAAAAAAAAGCAAGTAAGCTAAGTAATAAGAATTTAAGTGATATGTGTTTAGTTTTCATTTTATTTTATTTAAAAACCTATATTTATTCCAGCGATAAATGTTCTATTTGCTGGGTATGTACCTTGGTCAATTCCTGGCTGATATACTGTATCTCCATTCAGGCTGGGTTCAGGATTAAAGCCTGGGTATTTAGTAAGAGTGAGTAGATTTTGTCCGCTTACATAAAGCCTTGCTGACTTTAATCCTATTTTTATATTGGGAGTAGGAATAGTATATCCGAATGTAATATTTCGAACCCTTAAAAACGAGCCATCATAGACTGCGTAAGATGTTAATTGACCTGAAAGTACAAAGCCTGAAGCATTGCTTCTATTGTATTTGACATCGCGATCAGGTTCTAAAGGATTGAAAAAATTATTATATACTCCTTTTACTGAATTGAATTTTCCGAACGGAGCTTCACCATGACGTGCATTTCCATTAATAATACTATTGCCTTGTACACCTTGTATAATTACACTCAAATCAAAGTTTTTGTAATTTAAGCGGTTGTTAAGACCGTACGTATAATCAGGCAATCCATTTCCCAACAAGGTTCTGTCTTCCTCATTTATTATGTTATCGCCATTTATGTCTCTAGCCTTATAATCACCAATTTGTGAACCTCCACTCCATTTAGGGCCAGCATCAAGTTCGGATTGATTTTTGAAGACACCATCTATTATAAAGCCATACATATTACCAAGTGGTTGATTTATTTCTATTTTAAAAGCATTTGACCAGCCTGATATTGCGCTATTTGTAGGTAAGGATTGAGGGCCATCTAAATCCAATACACGAGATCGGTTCAGGGCAAAATTGAAATCTGTTGTCCATTTTAGATTTCCATTTCTAAGATTATTAGTGGTCAGAGCAATTTCCCATCCTTTATTTCGCAGTTTACCTACATTTGTTTGAAATGTATTAGCATAGCCAACAATTCCAAGTAGCTGTTTGGAAAATAACATACTCTCAGTGATCTTCTCATAATAGTCTAAATTTAAATAAAAGCGGTTGTTCAAAAAGCCCAATTCCAAACCTAAATCCTTCTGTTTGTTTTTTTCCCATGTAAGGTTTTGGTTTGAAAAGCCATTTTGTACAGTGCCAAATATTCTACGATCAGCGTAACTGTAGTTAACCGGTATGATGCCCCCGAGCCATGTAAAATCTCCTATGTTGGCATTACCCGTCTCTCCATAACTAGCTCTCACTTTTAATTCACTAAATAGTTTTAATTGCCTAATAAAAGGTTCATTGCCGATTCTCCATCCAATTGATAAGGAAGGAAACGTTCCAAAACGATTATTCGAACCGAATCGAGACGATCCATCTCTACGGAGGGCGGCAGAAAATAAATATGTATTTTTATAATCATAAGTCACCCTAGCAGCAGATGATAAAAATGAATTTGCTCCATAACTTAAATCTCCACTACGATCTTGAGAGGCCGTTGGGTTTTCCACAAGGTCAGTAGTATATGTTCCTGGTTTACCAGTAATTAACGTATTCTTAGCACTGAATTTTTGAAGTGAGAACAGGATTAAACCTGAGATATGATGATCAGTAAATGTTTTTTCATAGGTTAGCGTGTTCTCTAACAACCAATCTGTAGTATGATTGTTTTCCGTTGAACTCGCAATACCATTAAGGCTTGGAATGCTTACCCGAGCCGTTGGCGAAGAATTATATGATAGAGTAGACGGTACGTACAGTTCCCGCGAAATCATTTCTAACGACACTCCGCCCTGCGATTTTAATTTCAATGCCGTTATGGGTTCCCATTCTAAAAATGCACTGTTTAAAACACGATAATTATTAGCTCGATTTTTGACAAGCTCTAATGCAGCTAAAGGGTTGTACAAATTAGCAATTCCATTCAAATAACCATATTGAGTTGTGCTTGGACTAGCATTCGGTTGTCCATAATCTCCATTTTCATATCGAACAGGAATGATCGGAGGCATTAAAAGTGCGGTATATATCGGACTGGGTAAGTCTATTCCAAAGCCACCATCATCGGATCCATTGTAGGTGCCACCCGCGGTACGTATATTCTGTTGAGTGTAAGAAGGTGCAAAATTTACCCCGACCTTTAGGTTTTTATTTAGATTAGCATCTAAATTTGATCTAAAAGTTAATAGCTTATAACTACTTCCAATTAAGGTCCCTTTTTGATCAACGTAGCCACTTGATACCGAATATTTAGTGTCTTCGCTACCTCCATTCGCCGATAAATGAATTTCCGATATAGGCGCTGTATCGAAAATAACATCTTGCCAATCGGTGTCAGGCAATTCGTCTGGATGATCAAATATATCAGGATATTGTTCTCCGCGAACAACTGATGCTTGTTTTGAAACCGCTAGATATTCTGCTTTATTCATTAAGTCAATTTTTTTAGAAACCTGCTGAAGGCCCGTAAATGCATTGATACCAAAGCTCGGCTTTCCTGCTTTTCCACGCTTTGTAGTGACAATTACGACGCCATTAGCAGCTCTTGACCCATATATTGCCGCAGATGCGGCATCTTTTAAAATGTCTATAGATTCAATATCTGCAACGTTCATCCTAGCAAATTGATTGGCATTCTGTAAAGGGTAGCCATCTACGACATAAAGGGGGTCATTTCCAGCACCCAAGGAGCCTGCACCCCTGATGCGGATAATAGGAGCTTCACCCGGATAGCCACCTCTAGCTGATTGTACCTGTACACCAGCGGCTAGCCCAGTGAGTGCCTCACCGGGTGTAGAAACCGGTAACTGATTAATATCCGAACCCGAGATATGGGAGATAGAAGTCGTCAATTTCGTTTTAAGCTGGGTTCCATATCCAACCACAACAACTTCTGTTAATTCTGAAATTGATTCCTTTAACACCAGATTTACAAATTCGGCTTCTTTTATACTTATCTCCTGAGTAATAAACCCTACGGACGTGAAAATGATAATTGCGTCCGTATCAGGTGAAACAATACTGAATCTTCCATCATCATCAGTTTTGGTTACTATACTGGTTCCCTTTAAAGTTAGACTAACGTTAGACAGCGGTCTGCCTATTGTATCAGTTACCCTTCCTTTGATTTCAGCAGGTGGAGCTAGTATGCTGCTTTTGTTTGCTTTACGTCTTACTATAATTGTGTTTTTATTGATGCTATAACTCAGAGGTTGGTCTTTGAAGCAATACTCTAGCACTTTCTTCAGTGACGTTTTATAAAATTGCATATTAACTGTTTTCGCCTCTTTCATCATCTCTCCGGTATATAAGAATTGATAAGACGTTTGCTTGTTTATTGCCTCAAATATCTCTTCAAGAGAAGCTCCTTTTTTTGAAAATGTTATGTCTTGCGCATTTGTAGCAAAAGATAGTTGTAGCATTGCTGTAATTAATGCAAAAAATGTTAAGTTGATTCGCATAATGAACTGCCTGTTATTTGTAACAAAGGACTTGGAGAGTTTCGGATGCTTTAGTAATATTAAGAATATTGCCCTAAGCGTATATCCAATTTGAATAAAAAATTTCATACATTTGAATGTTTGGGTTTGCACTATTGATTGAATTGTTGAAAGTTTAATTTAAATAAAGCCTGAACTTTGTCATTGTTCTGCCGCCAGCGGAACAATGACTTTTTAATTAAATATTGTTTATCTTATGGCATAACAATTATCCTCCTTTCCTTATTTCCATTGCCTGTACTATCGATCTTGAAATGTACAGAACCTGTTAGCTGAAGCATTTCCAAGACTTGTGATACATTTTTATATTTCGATATCGATCCTACAAATTCTTCTTTGGTGACACCCTTATTGTAAATGATATCAATGTCATACCATCTGGAAATTTTACGCATTACACTTGTTATCTCTTCGTTGGAAAAATTAAAATATCCGTTTTTCCAGGCTATCGCTTGTGAAGCATCTACATCAAATACATGGATATCAGTGCCAACTTTCGCCATTTGACCAGGTTTTAATAGATAGGACTGAATGGATGACAGATGCTGTATTCTTATACTTCCTTCCAGTAAGGTAGTATTTATCGTAGTTTCGTCTGGATATGCATTAATGTTGAATTGAGTGCCTAATACCTCCAGAACTTGATTTCTTGAAATGATCTTAAACGGAACATTTTTTTCCTCTAACGAGCCGGAAACGACTTGTGTTACTTCAAAGTAAGCTTCGCCTGTTAACTCTACGACTCTTTCTTTTGTGGAGAATTCTGTTGGAAATCTTAACGATGAAGAGGCATTAAGCCAAACTTTCGTACCATCTGAAAGAGAGATTTGATACTGTCCACCACGTGGGGTTGAAATGATATTGTACGTTGGTTTCGAATTGAACTTAGCTGGTGATGATACGTCGTATGTGATTTTGCCATTAGTGCTTTTGAAGATACGGATATTTCCTTCAATAGCAAGAACTCCACTTGAATTATTGTCTAGACTAATTACCTCACCATCAGAAAGTGTCAATTTAGCTTTATTACCACCTGGTAATACATCATTGGATTTTACAGTTAATTCTGTTTTTTGAGCGATTTGTTTAGTGGTGTTTTGATTACTCCAGACGTAAATTCCAAGCAGAATAAATAAAATAAACGCTACAGCAATTGAAGGGGTACTTATTAAAGTTGTCGCTTTTTGACGCCTCTTCTCGATTTCGGATTCACTTTTAGCTAACTGATTAAGTTTTGTTTCAATTTTTTTGACAAGAAGAAGGGATATTATTTGCTCTTCTTTGGGTTTTGACTCCGATATCTTTTGATATCTTTCCAGTATTATTTTGACATCTTCGATAGTGGCCGAATTTAACCAGTTTATAAATATAGCATGTTCTTTCTCTGTATAGTTATTGTCTGCAAACTTTTTGAGAAAGTTTTCAATGTCTAGTTCGTCCGCCATACTGATAAGACGTGTGAAACAATGTAAAGGACCCCTGACTATTTAAGTTTATGAATAATGTACGCTTTTATTCGTTTAGCAGATATTCTGTAAAATTTATAATAAAGATACAAAGACGGCAAATGGTGCCAGATCCGCATGTTTTTCAATATATGCCTTTACAAATCGTACGCCGGAATATAGTTGCTTTTTTACTACGTTTTTTGAAATGGATAGTTTTTCCGCGATCTCATCTAATGTTAAATCTTCTTTGGTACGCAATTCGAAGATCTCTTTTCTTTTCTTAGGAAGTAAATTTATGGCATCATTGGCGACTTGTTGGTATTGCGTATAAATAAGTCTTGCATCAGCAATTTCTGAACTTTCTTCTGAAATATCATCTTGTAATTCTAAATATATTCTTGTTTTAAGTTGATTTCGCCTTATTTCGTCTAGTAAAAGATTTTTAGCAGCACGGTAAAGATAGCCTTTGAAATATGTTACGCTATTTAGGGATGTTCTTTTTATCCAAATCTTTATAAAAATGTTTTGTAAAATATCCTCAGTTATTTCTTTTGATTTAGTAAATAAAAAAATATAGTCATAGAGGTCGTTTATATACCGCATATAAAGAATCGAAAAAGCTTTACGGTCACTATTGGCAATACGTTTTATTAGTTTTTCTTCAATTTCATCTTTATTCATTCGGATTGTTTTTTGGGTATTATTGTATCCAACAGGACAATATAAGGAATAATTAGACGTAACCTTGAATGACGGAACGAATGATTATGAAGTTTCAGTAAACTTTTCTATTTCAGTCAAAATGGCTAAAGATGCTCGCATAAGGCATTTTGAAAATCTTGAGACTGAATTATAGTAGGTTGTCGGTCATATAATCTGGAGCTAAATCGTTCCTATTTTAAACTAACTTTTTATATAAGTAAATCAATCAGAAGATTATTTTAATTAAAAAATAGTATCATTGAAATGATTTTGTGTTTATTGTTTATTAGGTTTACGGTAATAACTAAGTTAGCATCAATAATATGGGTAAAAACAAGCTTAGTCAAAGAAACAGTTCTAGACGTAATTTCTTAAAATTACTTGGGATGGTTGGTGCCGGGCTAACGGTTTTCCCCGAAGTCGGTATTTCTAAAAGTATACCTGAAAGAAACAACAGCGGTAAAACGATTTTAAGAGATTTAGAGATGCCAACTAATTCTCCCGCTTTAAAGGACTTCACTTCTAGTTATCGAATTTTTGCAATAACTGATACACATCTTAGATTCGGAGTAGATAAAAATCCATACTTGCCCGGAGCTGTAGGCACTGGCTCTATAGCGACTAGGATACACTATGCTTCAAACTCTAGGTTCAGAAATTTTATTGACATCGTTAATAAGGAAAACCCTGATTTTGTCATGCACATTGGTGATATGTGTGATCTCCCTAGCGATTGGCACTTTTTTACGACCGAATGGAATAAGGTTGTTGCTTTGAAAGGATTAACCCCAGGCAATCATGACTTGGATGATTATGGTGAAGATATCAATCGTTTGGTTACATTATTAGGGTACCATAATGAACAAGAACTAGGGGGCTCAAAATTCAATAAGTCGTTTGCAGTTAACAAGGATTTAAGAATTGTTATCTTAGACTCTACGTATGATAGTGATAATCGGCATACACCGTCTTCTCGATCAAAAGTTTCCACCAAGGGCATCGGGTTCTTGGAAAAACAATTAAAATATTGCACGCAAAAACACATTGTCGTGTTCAGTCATAATATTCCGCATTACAATTCCTATCCAACCGAATCTAATCCCTATTATATCAAACAAGGTTCGCTTGATGCTCAGAATGCAATTGATCGATCGCGGACCTTTAATCCAAATTTACAGTCGATAAATTGGTTCGGTGGTCATGCCCATACTCCTTCAATTGTTAGTTACGATTCTTTGGGGCCAAATTCAATCGGGTACCGATTACCAGATTCAATAGAAGTGAATGAGAATGAATCTATAAATAATGGTTGTACTGTAATTGAGATAAAACCTAACGGGGATTTGGAGTTATCATCCAAATCATTGAAATATCCCTACAAATAGCTGTTTCCGTTAAATAGAGTAGCACCATAAGCAATCTCTATCAAACGAAATCGTTAGCATCGCAGACCGTTATAATTTACGGCAGCTCTATCCCGCGTCCCCGCACACAAGTAACATAGTAAATTATCCAGCCACGAGTTTATTCATTAGTGTTTGTTTTTATAGGCATTCATGAGCTCCCTTCGGTCGGTTTTTTTGTTTCTTTTTTTAGCGGAAAAAAAAAGAAATCCAATTTTACTATCAAACTCTACTATCAGCCTATACTAGTAAACTATACCTCCCCGCACTAAATACCCTCACCTAAATGAGGCATTGTATCCAGCGATCAGCTATCAGCAGTCGTTTGTCAGCGATCAGCTATATAGGTAGCCCGTTTTCCAGGTATCAAACTATGCCTTCCCGCACAAAATTCCCTCACCCAAAATGTGGCCTTATAATTTACGGCAGCTCTATCCCGCGTCCCCGCACACAAGTAACATAGTAAATTATCCAGCCACGAGTTTTTTTTGTTTCTTTTTTTAGCGGAAAAAAAAAGAAAACCAATTTTTATAAAAAAAACAAAACCCCTCCCAAAACTGTATTATCAAAGCCTTTTTACCTTTACGGCCTTCTCAACGAAGACTTAGGTAAACGAATCTAAATCTTATGATATGAAGTTAAAAAGAACTACACTCATTTTAATCCTTATTCTAACTTCCTACTTCGGACAATTCAGCTACGGTCAGCAAGTCAATTTAAAAGACATGAAAGTTGATCAGCTTTCTGATGAGCAACTAAGAGTGATGATGCAAAGAGCAGAATCTATTGGATATAGCGATTCGCAATTAGAACAAATGGGTCGGGCGCAGGGGATGAAGGAAGAAGAAATCATTAAGCTTAAAAGGCGTGTTGAGCAGATCCGTAAAGAAGAAGGATCAAGCGAACGCTCTAAAGACCCCAATAACCGGAGTTCCTACAATAAAAATTTTATCCGGCAATTAAATTACCGTTCCGATACCACTGACACGCGAGGAGAGTATGAACGAGAATATAAAAAGTTGTTTTTAGAAAACGGAATTGATCCATTACAGCCACAAGTATTTGGGTCTGAATTGTTTGGTAACGAGAACTTAACGTTCCAGCCCGATTTGAATATGCCTACCCCGAAAGGGTACATTATTGGTCCTAACGATGAATTGCTAATTGACATTAGCGGGGATAATGAAACGAGTTATCATTTAACCGTAAGTCCAGAAGGCTATATTAATGTCGAATTCCTTGGGAGAGTATTGGTGGGCGGACTAAGCATCGAAGAAGCCACTAGCAAGATTAAAAATGCATTGGCAACCCCTTTTCCTTCAATAAAAAGCGGTCGCACGCAAGTGTCGGTGAATCTCGGAAATATCCGCAGTATCAAAGTCATTCTGATAGGAGAAGTTACCAAACCTGGTTCCTATACGCTACCTTCTCTGGCAACCGTTTTCAATGCCCTTTATGCATCAGGCGGGCCAAATGAGAATGGTTCCTTTAGGAAAATAGAAGTCATCAGAAACAATCGGGTTGTCAGTACCATCGATATTTACGATTTCCTTTTAAACGGTATGCAGGAAAATAATATTGGTTTGCGGGACCAAGATGTGATTCGAGTGCCGGTATTTGATACACGAGTTGAAGTTGGAGGAGAAGTAAAACGACCGGCCATTTACGAAATGCTTGCCGGAGAAAGTTTGCAAGATGCCCTTGATTTTGCTGGAGGTTTTACCACGCGCGCTTACACGGTAAATGTAAAAGTATTTCAAAATACGGCCCGTGAGCGTAGAATTACGGATGTATTTGCGGATGAGTTTGCTACATATGAGCCAAAAAATGGCGATCAGTATATCGTGGAAGCTATTTTAGATCGCTTTGAAAACCGCGTAGTCCTTCGTGGGGCAGTATTTCGGCCAGGTGCATTCGAGGTGAAGTCCGGACTAACGGTAAAAGAATTGATCACTAGAGCCGATGGATTAAAAGAAGATGCTTTTCTGTCCCGGGCATACATTTATCGATTAAAGCCGGATAATACACAAGAGTTGATTACATTCAATGTGGGCGAGGTGTTAAACGGCACAGCTCCCGACATTGCTATACAACGAGAAGACATCGTTCAAATTTCTTCCATTTTTGATTTGCGGGATGAATATATCGTCACCATTCAAGGAGAGGTTCGCGCGCCAGAAACCTTTGCCTATGTTGATAATATGACGATTGGAAGTTTAATTCAGATGGCGGGTGGTTTTAAAGAAGGCGCTTCCCCGAATCGCATTGAAATTTCTCGACGTAAGAATAACATTGATGTGAGTTCCACCTCTGCAAGTGCAGCAGAAGTGTATACTATTAATGTCGATCAAGCCTTGGGTATAGATCAGGACGAATTTGTTTTGCAACCTTATGACATCGTCTCCGTTCGGAGCGATAGCAGCGTTGAGCCGCAGATGCAGGTGCTTATCGAAGGGGAGGTACTGTTTCCTGGATTTTATACCATTACACAAAAGAATGATCGGATTTCGGATGTCATTCAACGCTCTGGGGGCCTTACAGCTTTTGCTTATCCAAAAGGAGCATCATTAAAACGATCCAAAATAGAGAATACGCAACAAGGACCTGATTTGGGTTTGGTGCTTGCAGAAGAAGAAAGAATGGAAAAGGAGCGCAATCTTTTAAACTTGCAGCGGCTTTCCGAAGATGAAACGCAAAATACGCTAAGCGTACCTAATTTACAAGAAATTGTTTCCTCAGATTTGGTGGGAATCAGTTTAGATAAAATATTAGATAAGCCGCAATCCAAATGGGATCTATACCTGGAAGACGGCGATATTATTAGAGTACCTAAAGCCTTGCAAACCGTGAAGATCACTGGAGAAGTGCTTCGGCCTAACAATGTAGCTTATGACAAAAGAAAAAGCTTTAAGAGCTATATAAACGGGGCAGGCGGTTTTACGCGTAATGCTAGTAAGAAAGGCTCTTACATCCAATATGCTAACGGATCTGTTGATGCTACGAGCAAAGTATTGTTTTTTAACAAATACCCAAATGTCGAACCGGGAGCAGAAATTTTTGTACCCAATCGCGGTCCTCGAGAGAAAGTAACAACACAAGGTTGGGTAGCGATCAGTACCGCTATTGTGTCGATGGCAGCAATGATTTTTTCGATTTTGAAATGAAAACTTCTCACGCAAATAGCTATTACCCTGAGTCAACTAATGAGCGGATCACGCTTAAGGAGTTCTTTCTGAAAATTGGGGAATGGGGGAAATATTTGCTTAAACGATGGCTTTTTCTTCTCATTGCTGTGTGTGTAGGTGGAGGGCTTGGCTTCCTTTACGCTCATTTTAAAAAGCCCAATTATATTGCGCGCACAACTTTTGTTTTATTTGAAAGTAACAGTGCCAATGGCGGGGCTTTGGCTCAATATGCCAGTATCGCCGCATTAGCCGGAATTAACCTTGGACAAGGAGATGGCGATATTTTTCAGGGCGATAATATCGTTGAGCTTTATAAATCTAGGTTAATGATTGAGAAAACCCTTTTAAGTGAAGTGGAGATAAACGGCAAAAGGCAATTGTTGATCGACCGCTATCTTGATTACAACCAGTTAAGGGATAAATGGATTAAAAATGCCGACCATGCGTCCCTTAAGTTTTCCCGTAATGAATCGGGTCAGTTCTCTCGTTTACAAGACAGTATTCTCGGACTTGCCGTTAAAGACATCAATAAAAATTACCTCTATGTGGGGAAACCCGACCAGCAGCTCAGCATTATCAAAGCAGAGGTTAAAACGTCGGATGAAGCATTTGCCAAACTGTTTAACGATCAGCTTGTTAAAAACGTTAATGATTTTTATATACAATCCAAGACCAAGAAGTCAACTGAGAACCTGGCCATATTACAACGTCAAACAGACTCTGTAAAGGCAGTGATGGAACAAGCGGTTTACTCTCAGGCTTCCACCATAGATGCTACCGCTTATTTAAACCCTACACGCCAAGTTTTGCGAACTTCCATAACCCGCGGATTGCTCTCTGTAGAAACAAATAAAGCAATTTTATCAGAGCTTATCAAAAATCTTGAAATGACGAAAATGAGTTTGCTAAAAGAAACGCCTCTTATTCAGGTGATTGATCGGCCGGTAGTCCCCTTAGAAAATTCTAATTTAAGCCGTAAAGCGAGCTTCGCGATAGGCGCGGCCCTATTTCTATTTATTGGAATACTCTATCTCTTAGTGAAAAAAATCATTACCGATTAATTTATTCACCTTAAAGGATTAAGAACTTGAGCGAGATAAAAAAGAATTTCTTTTATAATTTAGTTTTCACGCTTAGTACGATACTATTCCCCATCGTCACGTTCCCTTATGCGGCAAGAGTTTTGGGACCTTTAGGGATTGGTAAAGTTCAATTTATCAGCACCTTTGCTCAGTATTTTGTTTTAATTGCACTTCTAGGTGTTCCGATTTACGGAATCCGAGAGGTGGCCAAGCGGAAGCATAACAAGGTTGCTCTTCGAAAACTATTCACTGAACTCGTGTTTTTGAATTTCTGTTGGAGCCTGATTTTACTTTTCCTGTATGCACTAATTATTTGGCTGGTTCCTTCAATGCGGGTTGACTGGGATTTTTATGCCGTCGCCGCTTTAAGCTTAGTTTTTGGCTTCTCAAATATTGACTGGTTTTTCTCAGGCTTAGAGAAATTTAGATTCATTGCTCTGCGATCTTTCATCGTAAAACTTTTGGCGGTTATTTTCCTTTTTATAATCGTAAAGACAAAGGCAGATGCGCTCAATTACTTATGGATATTAATCGGATCTGTTGTCTTGACTAATTGCTGGAATATTGTTTCGGCCTGGCAGTTTGTTGACTTTAAAAAACTATCAAAAAAGGGAATGCTTACTCATTTTAAACCGCTTATGTATATCTTCAGTACCTCGGCTGCCATTAGCGTTTATGCAGTTTCGGATTTTCTTATTCTAGGTTTTTTGAAAGGTTATTCTGATGTTGGTTATTATACAGCCGCAACAAAAATCAATAAAGTGACGATACCGATTCTCACTACTTTAGGTACGGTTTTGATCCCCAGAATTTCGAAGGCCTTTCGAATTGAAAACTTTGTTGAAATCAACAAGTTGGTTCAATCAAGTTTAGAGTTTGTGGTGCTATTAGGTATTCCAATGTCGGTCGTCTTAATTGCTTTGGCTCCCGAGCTTATCGTTGTTTTTTCAGGAACAGAATTTACGCCATCCATCGCAACCATGCAGCTGTTCGCACCCATCGTGTTTATTATTGGGTTGAGTAATGTATGGGGTATACAAGTATTGACACCTGCCGGTAAGGATAAGCAAGTTACCTTTTCAGTAGTGCTGGGATTGATCGTTAGCTTAAGTTTAAATTTTACACTGATTCCTCGGTATTCCTACTTTGGAGCGGCAGTCTCAAATCTGTTAGCCGAGTTGGTCGTCATGCTGGCCTTTACCTATTTCGCCAGAAAACTAATCCCACTTACATTTAATATCAAAACAACGCTACAGACCCTGGCCGTTTCCATCCTGTTTTTTCCCGTCACTTCCTTAATTCGAAACCATTTTGCCGGACAGAATGCAATCATCTGTTTGTTGGCATTTCTTGGATGCAGCCTACTATACATTTGTTTTCAAGTTTTCTTTTTTAAAAATGAATTTATCATACATCAAATACGTCTATTAAAAACTCGGCTTATTATGAGCTATAACTAATATAATACGGCATGGATGTTTCTATAATTATTGTTAGTTATAATACGAAAGATCTTCTGCAAAACTGCTTGGCTTCCATATACGAGAAGACCAAAGGAACTTGTTTTGAAGTAATTGTCATCGATAATGCATCCAAGGATGACTCAGTTGCGATGGTGAAAACGAATTTTCCCGACGTTATTCTGATCGAGAGCGAGATCAATTTGGGATTTGGAAAAGCGAATAATCAAGCGTCGCAATACGCTCGAGGCAACTATTTGTTTTTCCTTAATTCCGATATCCTGCTGCTCAATAATGCAGTATATATCCTGTCAAATTTCTTATACCTGAATCCCTTAATCGCAATCTGCGGCGGGAATTTATATACGCCAGATTTGAAGCCAGCCACCTCATTCTCCCAAACCATGCCTGGGGTTTTAACGGATATCGACTATTTTTTCGGTCATTTTTTTTCCAGACTAAAATACGGGCGTAATCTCAATTTCAACTACACCAAGAAAGATATCAAAGTAAACGGATTTATCTCGGGAGCGAATTTGATGATTAATAGGCAACTGTTTTTAAAGCACAAGGGATTTGATCCCGATTTTTTCCTGTATTTTGAAGAGACAGAACTGACCTACCGCATTCGAAATAAAGGCTACGCAGTATATTCGGTACCTAAAGCAAAGATTATTCATCTAGAAGGAGCCTCTGAGCTCAGTAAGCGGAGTACCGCACTAAGCAGCTTCCAAAGTAAGTTTATTTATTATCGGAAAACGGGCCGTGATAAACAACTTATTGCCAGCCATTTTTTATTTGGCTTGACCGCTTGGCAACGGATTCTGATCTCTTCCCTTTTTGGTCGGAAAGATAAGGCTGCCATGTGGAAGAATTTACTAAAATGGGAGCAGGAGGCCTATGATACCTTCCCATGATCTATATCCTTCTTTTTATATCTCTGGCTTTCTTAAGCTGTTTAGATAAAGTTGAATTGCCCAAAGATTTACGCTTATTGATATTTTTAGCAATCAATACCGTATTGATTTTGTTTCTTGGTTTAAGAGGAAATATAGAACCCGATTATTCCAATTATCAGCATATTTATAACGCTTCAACGTCCACTTATTCACCGAAACTAAATATCGAGTACGGCTATTTCCTTTTCAATAAGTTTATTTCTTCAATCGGCTTACCATTTCAAGCCGTACTGTTCATTATGGCGGTACCCTCGCTTGCTGGGAAGACTTATTTTTTTGAAAAGTATTCCCCAAACTTTAGTTTATCGGTCCTAATATATTTTTCTACTCTCTTTTTTCTTTTTGATTTTATTGCTATCCGACAAGCGGTTGCCCTTTCCATATTTTTGCTTTGTATACCCCTAATTTATGAAAGAAGATTTCTTCTCTTTCTCATTCTGATGCTACTAGCCGCTCAAATACACATTTCCGCTTTGTTATTAATTCCTGGCTACTTTGTATTTAGCTTAAATCTTTCAAATCGAGTGTTGTTAGGAACGATCATCGTTTGTGCACTTATCAATATCCTGAGGATAAAAATTCCTTTAATCGAAATTCTATTAAACGTTATCCCCGTTCCCTTAGCGGCTATTACCAAGGTGACGATCTATTTTGCTGAGACGACCTATGCCTTCGTTTCCCTAAAGCAGATCCTGTTAGGTCTTGCCTTTGTCTTTATGAAGATGCGAAGCCCGCAAAAAAACAAGATGTTAGATATCCTAGTAAACATCTTTGTCTTCGGAATCTTATTTGCCACTCTCTTTAACGGATTACCACAACTATCCTATCGGATGAAATGGTATTTCTTTTCCGCTGATGCCATACTACTTGTCTACTTAGTAGATTTTATTGCAAAAGATGATTTAAAAACAACATTTAGCCTCTATGCGTTGTTATTCATTTTGTATGGATATTCTTTGTTTACATTCTTACATGAAATAGCAGGCAGAGGGGATTATATCTTTCCTTACAAACTTTTTATTCAATAGTCAATCAGATTAGAACCGATATAAAAAATGCTGTGAAAAAAATCCTAATTTATTTCAATAGTATGCAAACTCCGGGAGGGGTGGAGCGTGTAATTGCAACTTTATCTGAACGGCTTTCCTCTCAATATGAGATTACGATTTTGGTAAAAGACGAGCCTTTGTCCTTTTATAAATTAAATAAACAAGTAAAGGTGGAGTCACTTTACCATCCGCTCACCTTCAATATGCAAAACCCATTAAGTAGGGTGTTTGCTGCAGCTTCCACCGTTATTTCGAACAATGGTAGCCTGAAAAATTACGTATCCACTCATCGCTTCGATTTTTTCTACGTTGCCCATCCCTTACAGGTTTTGGAAATCAAATTGGCGGGCGTAAAAAAAGATAAACTTGTCATTTCAGAACATGGCTCCAGGTCTGCCTATAATTTTTTTTACAAAGCCATAAAACGCGTTTTATATAAAGGATGCCTCCGCTATGTTGTCCCTACTATTGGCGACACCCAGGCTTATCAGAAAGCGAAGCTTCCAGCGGTTTATATACCGCATTTTCGCTCAGATTTACCTTATTGTTTAGGTTCGAAGCGTGAAAATACGGTCTTAACCATTGGTCGATTAACCGCAGACAAACAACACCATTTGTTGATCGATATTTGGAAGAGAATCATCCACTTTTATGGGTTTCATAATTGGAAATTGAATATTGTAGGAAGTGGGGAGTTGGAACATGAATTACGCGAACAGGTGAAAAAGTACAAGTTAGAACCCTATGTTCACTTTTTTCCTCCCTCTGCTCACGTAGAAGACTACTATAAAAAGGCTTCGCTCTTTGCGTTGACTTCCTTAGCTGAAGGGTTCGGCATGGTGTTACTAGAAGCCATCTCCTTCGGTTTACCTTGTGTCAGTTTTGATTGCCCTTCAGGGCCAAGAGATATCATCAAGCATGGCATTACCGGGTATTTAATACAGCCGAATAATGTAGCCAAGTTTGAAGGAACATTGATAAGTTTATTAGAAAATAAAGCCCTGATAAGTCGAATGGGGATGGAAGCCTATATCAGCAGTAAAAAATGGAAGGATAGTTTCATCATGAAGAAATGGGAAGACGTATTGACTTAGGGAGATAAGAAGATATGAAGATTTCAATTGTAATACCGTTGTATAATGCAGAGCCTTCTATAAGGAAGTGCTTGGAATCTGTAGTCGCCCAAACGTACCAGGCGCAGATGGAAGTTATTATTGTTAACGATGGATCGACAGACCAAGGGGAGCAGCAGGCTAAAGCCTTTATCGTGCAAAACGATGATCCAAGGTTTCACTTCAAGTATTTCAGTCAAACCAATAAAGGCGTATCTAAAGCTCGTAATGTAGGTCTTGAGAATGCTACTGGAGAGTTTATTGCCATGCTCGATTCAGACGACGAATGGTATCCCAACAAGCTTGAGCGACAAATGGAAGTTTTCGAAAACTTTCCCGAGATCGACTTTCTGGGCACTAGCCGCAATGGGGAGACCTTAAACATCTTGGGGAAGAAGATTACCACATTACACCAAGTGACTGTAAAGGAATTGTTTATTAAAATGTATCCACAAACGTCTACAGCTGTATTTAGGCGAAGTCTTTTTGAACGATTGGGCGGTTATGATGAAAGCTTAAGGTATGCGGAAGATGGCGACTTTTGGATACGCTATTGTGCTGCTTCCACTTTCTGCTACCTGCCCGAATCTCTTGTGTTTACCGGCAATGGTAAACCTCATTTTGGCCATAGCGGTATATCTGGTCACTTGAAAGAAATGCAAATTGGCAATGAATTCGTTCTTAAAGACGCTAAAAATAAGGGCATGATTAGCCCGTCCTTTTATTATGCCATATATGTTTATGGCAAATTGAAATACCTCAGACGGTTATTGATCACAAAAACTAGAAAGTATGCTTTATAAACTGATATGGGGAATCGTTACCCTTTTTTATGCACCCTTTTTTAAAAAGATTTCCTTTCCTTCCTATATCGGGATACCCATCTTCACCTTGGGCTTAAAAAGAGTAAGCATAGGCAAGAGAGTTCGAATATTTCCCGGTCTTCGCATTGAAACCCATGATAAAGGAAGCATTGTCTTTGAAGATGGAATATCGATCGGCCAAAATTTTCATATTACCTCTGCTGGTAATTTAGTGATCGGACAGAACACCACGATCTCAGGGAATGTATTTGTCACCAATATCGATCACGACTACAAAACAATCGATCAGCATATTCTGGATCAACAGATGATGGTGAAAGATACGCGAATTGGCAGCAATTGTTTCATTGGCTATGGCGTTGCCATACAGGCGGGAACGATCTTGGGGAAGCAATGCATCGTAGGAGCACATTCCGTCGTTCGCGGCGAATTTCCAGATTATTCTGTACTTGTCGGTTCGCCTGCTCGGCTTGTAAAACTGTACAATACAAGAAGCAATCGCTGGGTAAAAGTAAATCAGATAGAATGAAACTTTTTTCAAATATGCATTGTTATTCGGTCATCACCAAGAGCAGGTGTTTAGCCAATTCCTAATTCTTTGCTAAATGGAAAATATATTAATAACCGGTGGGGCTGGCTTTATTGGGTCATCTTTAAGTTTAAAGCTAGTGGAGAGAGGGTATCAGGTAACGGTATTAGATAATCTTTCCCCTCAAGTTCATGGCGCCGATCCGATTCGCACCTCTCCTTTATATCGACAAATAGAAGGGAAGACCCGTTTTATCCAAGGCTCGGTACTCTCCAAAGACGACTTGAAAAAAGCCATTAAGGGGCAAGACTTGATTGTCCACCTAGCCGCGGAGACAGGCACCGGTCAATCCATGTATGAAATCCATAAATATGTAGCAATAAATAGCGATGGGACGGCAATCCTATTGGATCTACTCGCCAATCAAACTCATCAGGTTAAAAAAGTTATCATTGCTTCCTCACGCGCAATCTATGGCGAAGGGAAATATGAAAGCGTAAACCATGAAATCGTTTATCCTCGACACCGTAGTGCTTACTTTCTTGACCGAGGTGACTTTGAAGTTAAATATAGTGGGCATGAGCAGCCTTTGAAGCCCTTGCCTACCGATGAAGACTCCAAAATTCATCCATCTTCGGTATATGGCATTACGAAGCAAAACCAAGAGCAGCTGATTATGACGGTCTGCCCAGCTTTGGGAATTCACCCGGTAGCCCTTCGGTATCAAAATGTTTATGGACCAGGGCAATCTTTAAAAAATCCCTATACAGGTATATTATCTATTTTTTCTACTCAAATAAAGAATAATCATGGCATTACGGTTTTTGAAGACGGGAAAGAATCGCGCGATTTTATTTATATCGACGATGTGGTGGATGCAACTATTTTAAGTATTGAAAAAGAAGAAGCAAATGGAGAGGTGTTTAATGTTGGTTCCGGTGAAGCCAAAGACGTATTGACGGTTGCCAATACCTTGGTAAAGAATTATGGTGCGGATGTTCCCATTACCGTAAGCGGCCATTATCGCTTGGGAGACATCCGTCATAATTTTGCGGACATCAAAAAGATTGTCGGTAAACTAGGATTTAAGCCCCTTGTTTCTTTCGAACAAGGTATGAAGCGATTTACAGAATGGGTCAATACCCAAAAAGTTGAACAAGACCATTATGTCAAATCGATAGAAGAGATGACATTAAAAGGAATCTATAAATAAATGTAAATGACGATTGAGGCACGCTTAACGAAGAAAAATATTTTAGTACTATCAGTCGAGTATTTTGGTTACGAGAGAGCTATCGTTCAAAAGCTTAGAACGTTTGGTGCCCATGTTGATTTCTATGATGAGCGGCCCTCAAACTCCGTGCTTGCAAAAGGAATCATCCGCGTAAAAAGATCTTTATACCAAAAAAATATCGATGCTTATTACCGTAAAATTTTGCGCCAAATCCTAAGTACCCACTATGATTATTTACTTGTGTTAAGAGGGGAGGTGGTTCCTGCCTTTTTTCTACAAGCCTTTAGAAAGATGAACCCTCATGCCCATTTCGTTTATTATACGTGGGACTCATTTAAAAACAACAAGCATTCGCTTAATATATTGAAGTATTTTGATGCTCAGTATACTTTTGATCCCGATGACGCCTATAACTACAAAATAAAATTTAGGCCTTTGTTTTTTATGGATGAATATGGTCGCTTAAACCGACCTGAATTAAATGGTCATTTATACGATTTGCTTTTCCTCGGTACAGCGCATTCTGATCGTTATTCTATCAGTAATAAATTAATCGAATGGTGCCATAAAAAGGAGCTACGCACTTACGCTTATTATTATTGTCAAAGTCGCTCCGTCTTTTTTTACAAAAAACTATTTGATCCTCTTTTTAAGACATTCGAATACCGAAGCTTAAGTTTCCAGCCCTTATCACGCGCCTCGGTTTTACGACTATATAGGCAATCTTCGGTTATCTTAGATATCAACCACCCTGATCAAGGCGGATTGACGATTCGAACTTTTGAAGCCCTTGGTGCAGGAAAGAAAATTATCACGACGAATTCTGAAATCAAAAAATATCCATTCTATGATGAAAACAATATCTTAATCATTGACCGTGACGATCCAAAGCTTAGCTTAGAATTTTTTAAAACTCCTTTTAGACCTTTAGATCGAAACGTGCTCTATACGATGTCCCTTTCCGGGTGGGTAAACGAAATTTTATAACGAATAGGTCTATGGTTTATATAATTATCGTGCTGTTGCTTTTGGTTGGGATGTTACTTTACCATAAAGTGGCCAACAAGTACTTGATTTTTGATGTTCCTAATGGACGTAGTTCGCATACCGAAGCTACCATTCGCGGGGGAGGAGTTATCTTTGTTCTTTCTTTTATTATTACTGGTATTTTCCATCCGTATTATTGGTTACCAGTCTTGGCAGTTTTCATTGTGGGAATTATCAGTTTTCTCGACGATCAAATCGATCTGTCTAAGCAGTTGCGTATACTATTTCATATCCTTACGGTTAGTATGCTGTTTTACTTTCTAGGCGTATTTTCCCTGTTTTCGATTTGGAGCCTCTTTTTTTTGTACATTTTGGTTGTGGGTATAGTAAATGCTTTCAATTTCATGGATGGCATTAACGGAATTACAGGTTTATATAGTCTGGTTTTGTTAGCTGGTATTCAGTATATTAATTTATTTAGAGTTCCCTTTATAGAAGCTGATGTAATTTGGTTTCCGATGCTGAGTTGTTTAGTTTTTTTATGCTTCAATTTTCGCAGGAAAGCGCTCTGTTTCCCGGGGGATGTAGGCAGTATAACCATTGGCTTTTGGATTATCTTTCTTCTCTTAGCCTTAATCATCCAAACAGGCAGTTGGAAGTACATCTTGTTTCTGTCAGTCTATGGTGTCGATACGATCCTCACCATTATTCACCGACTTTACCTCAAAGAAAATATTTTCATGGCGCACCGCCGTCATTTCTTCCAAGTCCTGGCCAACGAAAAAAACATACCCCATCTAATCGTCGCCAGCCTCTACTCATTCATACAACTACTGATCATCTACTATGTCATCACCTCCACGCAAGACGCCATTACCATCTCGTTATACACCGTCACGCCCCTTTTATGCATTTACATCCTCATGAAAATTAAATGGTCGATGAATAGGTATTAATGTGTGGTTTTTTTGTTTCTTTTCATCAGAGAATAATTTGAGTCAATTACTTCGTAAACGTTGATTTTATGAACAGGTTAGAAATGTAAATTTTCATCAACGTGCTC
>SMFF01000008.1_pt1 | contig 142313 bp, 91 predicted proteins | sample 2456181 | NCBI WGS metagenome assembly SMFF01 (sample SAMN10132611, study PRJNA489261) | soil metagenome | isolation source: day120 antibiotic-loamy sand soil ammended with raw manure from dairy cow... | place: USA | collected 2015-04-01
GCGGATATAACCGAAGTGGGTACGATCGCTACTTTAGCTGTCGGTGAACGCAGAACCTTCACTGCAAAACATACGGTTACTCAGGCTGATATAGATGCCAGTGTTGTTTACAACATTGCAGCAGCTACGGCTAAAGATCCAAAGGGTAGGGAGGTTACGGGTAAATCCACTGACAATAATCCTTTGGATCCAAATGATCCAAAGGCTCCTCCAGTAGCTCCAGATTGTCCGGAATGCACAATTGTCCCCATCGAACAAGTAGTTGCAATCAATGTCTTCAATACCACCGATCGCAATCAAACCTACAATAGCGTTGGTGAACTGATCGAGTATACAATCACTATTGAGAATACAGGCAACGTTACTTTAACTGATGTTGTTGTCATTGATAACAATGCGGATATAACCGAAGTGGGTACGATCGCTACTTTAGCTGTCGGTGAACGCAGAACCTTCACTGTAAAACATACGGTTACTCAGGCTGATATAGATGCCAGTGTTGTTTACAACATTGCCACCGCTACGGCTAAAGATCCAAAGGGTAGGGACGTTACGGGTAGATCCACGGACAACAATCCGTTGGATCCTAATGATCCTGATACCCCGGGCACCGATACGAGTTGTCCTAATTGTACAATTGTCCCTATCGAACAAGTAGGTGCAATCAATATCTTCAAAACCACCGATCGCAATCAAACCTACAATAGCGTTGGTGAACTGATCGAGTATACAATCAATATTGAAAACACAGGCATAACAGTGTTGGAGATTTGATCGAGTATACGATCACTATTGAGAATACGGGTAACGTTACTTTAACTAATGTTGTTGTCATCGATGGCCATACTGATGGTAGCGAAGTGGGTACGATCGCTACTTTAGCTGTTGGTGAGAGCAAAACATTAACCACTACGCATGCAATAACACAAGCTGACCTGGATTCCGGTGTTGTTTACAACATTGCCGCAGCTACGGCTAAAGATCCAAAGGGTAGGGAGGTTACGGGTAGATCCACGGACAACAGTCCCTTAGATCCTAATGATCCTGAGAATCCGGGCACCGACCCTAGCTGTCCGGATTGTACAATTGTCCCTATCGAACAACTAGGTGCAATCAATATCTTCAAAACCACCGATCGCAATCAAACCTACAATAGCGTTGGTGAACTGATCGAGTATACAATCAATATTGAAAACACAGGCATGGCGAGAGCAAAACATTAACCACTACGCATGCAATAACACAAGCTGACCTGGATTCCGGTGTTGTTTACAACATCGCCGCCGCCACGGCTAAAGATCCAAAAGGTAGGGATGTTACGGGTAGATCCAAAGATAACAATCCATTGGATCCTAATGACCCAGATAACCCGGGCACCGATCCGAGTTGCCCTGATTGTACAATTGTCCCCATCAACCAAGAAGGAAGCTTGAAGTTGACGAAGACAACCAAAGCAGGAATTTATAGCCAGTTAGGACAAGTTATTGACTATGAATTGATATTAACCAATACGGGCAATGTCACCATCAAAAACATCGTAATAAAAGATCAAAATGACTTTCTAGCTAGCACCACACCGGCGATAATAAACGAGTTGTACGTTGGCGAAAGCGTGAATATTATGGCGAAGTACACCATTACTCAAAATGATTTGGATGTGGGGTATGTATACACCATGGCGGAAGCAAAGGGGAAAGAACCAAAAGGAAAGGATGTCAGTGTAAAATCCACAGACGAAACACCCATGGATCCAGATGCTCCTGTAGATCCCAATTGTTCAAATTGTACCATTACACGGGTCAGACTGTCAGCAGGTATCACTCTTGTAAAAGCGGTTACCAATACAGGAAGTGGAACAAAAGGCCTTTTTCATTTGGCAGATAAAATCGAATACAGCTTTACTATTACAAATACTGGCGGCAAAACTCTGAAAGATATCGTTCTCTTCGATCCTCTATTAAATAGAGGAACCGTCCGTATTTCAGGGACGCTTGCACCGGGGAAATCTATTGTTCATAAAGAGCTTTATGAAATTACTGCTAAAGATGTACAAATGGGCAAAGTCACGAACTCTGCAGTGGTGGAGGCGAAAGATCCACAAGATAATAAGGTGAAAGATACTTCAGGAAGTAATGCAGATAATGATGATCCAACAGTAACCGTAATCGGCGAAGGTCCAAAAGCTTTAGACGATGAAGTCGAAACGCTTCAAAATACTCCAATCGCTATTGATGTGATGGAAAATGATGAAGAAGGAAGTGCAGATCTAAATTTGGGAAGCATTCGAATTGCACTAGGACCGGAATATGGTACAGTGACGATCCATACTGATGGAAAAGTAACTTATGTGCCAAATGAAGGCTATGTAGGCAAGGATGTCTTCACCTATACAATAAAAGATAAGAACGGTATGGAGTCGGATGAAGCGATAGTAAACCTGGTTGTTAAAGTTACTATGCCTGTAGCGATGGACGATCGTGTGGAGATGGAATTCAATAAGGAAGTGAAGATTCGAGTGTTGAACAATGATAAAGCAAATGGTGCCGAATTAGATCCAGCTACCATAGTAATCACAGAGCGGGCACGGAACGGAACCGTTCTGGTGAATGCGGATGGTACGGTTACATATCGCCCACATGCTGGTTATACTGGAGATGATCATTTTACTTATACGGTAAAAGACACAAACGGGAATGAAACCTCTGTGGCTCATGTGGATATTAAGGTGACTGGTTTCTTTATACCCAATGTGTTTACTCCAAATGGTGACGGGAACAATGATGTTTTCGAGATAGTAGGACTGGATCAATATGACCGTGCGGAAATTACCATTTTTAACCGTTGGGGGAATGAGGTATACCGCAATAGAGATTATAAAAACAATTGGGATGGTAGCAACCTGAACGAAGGCACGTACTACTACTTGATTAACCTGAATAAGGAAGGTAGGCAAAGTGTGCACCAGGGTTGGGTATTGTTGAAGAGGTAGAAGGTTCGATTTTCATAGCTCAGTACATTAAACTCGAAAGAGGGAAAGATGACAAAGAATTTAAAAGAAAAGGTAGCTAAAGGTTGGTTAATGATTACTCAAAACGAAATATAAGGGAATGAAATTAAAACATATTACATGTATTACGTTTTTTCTTTGTGCTTGTTTAGCAAAAGTAAATGACGTGCAGGCGCAGTCGGATATCTTGTTCACCCAGTATATATTCAACTCATTAAGTGTAAACCCTGCCTATGCAGGATATAAAGAAGAGTGGTTTGCACAATTGGTTCTTCGCAATCAATGGGTTAGTATGGACAATGCTCCCAAAACTGGGCAGTTATCTATAGATGGTGTTGTAAATCCAACAACTAAAACCATGGGCTTCGGCTTGCAAATCAACGCGGATAAACTGGGACCGCAAGGAGCAACTTCAATGTTTGCAAACTACGCGTTTCGCTTACGCTTAAATGGAATTGATACCCGAAGACTTAGCTTTGGGTTAGGCGCTGGATTTGCCCAGTATAGTTTGGATGGTTCGATATTGGATGCTGTTAACCAGGATGATATATCACTTTCATCTGGAAAGGAAAGCAACCTGGTTCCTGACTTGAGTTTCGGGATACATTATTCCTCTCCAAAATTTTATTTAGGTGCATCCATGATGAATCTGTTATCGGCTCATACGAATGCTAGTTTTTTTAAATTGGACAATAATCCCTATACTATAGGAAGTAATAGGCATTTCTATTTTATGGCAGGTGCTTTGATTAATTTAGATTGGGACTTAAAACTGAGGCCAAGTCTGCTGTTCAAAGAGGACTTTAAGGGTCCGACAAGTCTTGATCTGAGTGCCATTTTTATCTTTAGTGAACAGATTTGGTTGGGAGGTAGCTATCGTACCGGGATGCAGGTTTTTGATCGCGAATATCGAGAGAACCAGAAATTGAACCGCAGAAACTCGTTATCCGGCCTGGGGCAGTTTTATGTGAGTCAGCATTTGCGTATCGGATATTCTTACGATTACGTCTTAGGTCAATTGAGCAGCCTCCAAAATGGTACACATGAGATTACAATAGGACTGGTCCTCCCCAAGAAATCAAGGCGCAAATTGAGAGCAAGATATTTCTAATAGGGATATTAATAGTAAATAAAGTATTCATGACAATGAGTGAAAAAAAGCTATATATAATAGAAATTGAACAAACCATTTTTTGATCTCTTTTGTTTTGAGTGTCACTCTTAAGCAGTTAGCTACCTAGGTTCCTGCAGCTTCAGATCGAGCTAATGAGGATTATAATAATGAAGAACTCCATTCCCAGTTTTGGGCCTGGAAATGGAGTTTGCAATATTTTCATATTGCCATCTATTTAGTTTTACCTAAAATTAGATAAGGGTAGATCTCGGCTTTAACAAAGATAATCTCCCTTTTTTACTTTTATAACACGTTAAAACGAAAATGGTTTTTAATTCCTCAGTATTTCGAACTGTTGGTATAGACGACTATTTTGAATGCGTATAGCAAATTTTACAATTTTGTGCTACTACTTAAATCAATTATGGCGTTCTTTACTTGCTTAAATCAAAAACATGAAACATATCTTAACTATATTTTTAGTTGCCTTATTTTTGGGGGCTTGTCAAACTCCATCTGCAAAAAATGAAAATTCAAACATTCCTGCAACGAATGTTGATGCATTAAATTCAGAAATTCCAACCCATAACCCTGCTCATGGCCAACCGTATCACGATTGTTCCATTGCTGTAGGTGCTCCTTTAGTGGTAAAAGCAGAATCATCGACAAATGAAGTAAAGGTTAATCCAGCCCACGGACAGCCGGGACATCGCTGTGATGTTGCTGTTGGCGCGCCTTTAACTTAAACATTCCTGTCAATAAATATTAACATATATCGTAACTAGCTTCATACTGCTGTTTCAAAAAAAGTATTTCTACGACTTAATTCTATCAGTCGTAGAAATACCCTTTAATACACTTGACTAGATGAGCCTCTTGGGATTAAAGTTGAATTTAAAACTTTGTTCTTAAGTTCAAAATCAAATTGCTTCTTATTAATAAGCTGAAAAAGGATATTAGCAGCTTCTTTCCCGATGTCCAAGGCCGGTTGTTTTATCGCAGTTAAAGCAGGGCTCCACAAACGAGCAGTTTCAAGATTTGAGAAACTAACTATCTTTATATCTCTTGGAATCATCATATTTAACTCTTCACAAACATCATAACATTGCGTAGCCAAGCTCTCTATTGAAGATAAAATTCCCTCTGGTTTAGATGTGGAAAGCACTTTTTTTAGCTCAAATCGAGTTACTCTTTCACTTTTATCGCAGTCAATGATTAGATTTTTATCATAGGCAAGATTAAACCTTTTTAATGCTTCTAGATAACCTTGGAGGCGCCTCTTCCCAGCAGAGGTAAATTTCAGCGCTTCTAAATAGAGAATTTTTCTACAACCATTATTAATCAAATGTTCAGTAGCTATAAAAGCACTCTCATAATCATTTGTGGTCACTTTTAGAATGTCGAGCTCATCGATAGTTCGGTCGAATAGAACCATTGGTACTCTTTGGTTCAGAGTAGTTAAATGATCGTATTTTGTTGTTCCACGAGAGAGTGATATCATCACTCCGTCTACACGACCATCTAATAAGCGATTTGCAAATGCTATTTCCTGTTTGTTACATTCATGTGTTGGATAAATTAATACATGATAATTGTTTTCTTTAGCTACCTCTTCAATTCCTTTTATAGCTAACGAAAAAAAACTATTAGCTAGTTCTGGAAATATGACAGCAATTGTATTGCTTTTTTGTCCACGCAAGCCCGCAGCAAACGCATTGGGCTGATAATTTCGTTTTTTGGCCAAATCCCATACTCTTTTCTTCGTTTCCTCTTTAACTTCATGACTATCGCGTAACGCTTTGGAAACTGTTGAGATGGCCAAATCCAATTCTTTTGCTAACGATTTAATATTTACTGACCTCATATTCTTAATGTATCAAAATAAAAACGTTTTCGTAAATAAATGCTTAAATATTCAGGAATATCATAAATTATTTACTCTATATTGGTATGTAGATATTACGATTAGAGCGCAATAATACATATTTTTTTTGTGCCGCTGATGATTTCATCAAATAACGAAATAGAAGACTTTAATTTAGAAGCGAAATCATATGAATCAACTTAGACCCGGTGATTATGCAGTATTCCTTGTTTACTTTATCGCCGTGTCTTGGTATGGATACTATATTTATACTAGAAGAAAATCAAAAGACTTAGACTCGAAGGATTTCTTTTTAGCTGAAGGATCTTTGACTTGGTGGGCAATTGGGGCGTCTTTGATTGCTTCAAACATTTCCGCCGAACACTTCATTGGGATGTCTGGTTCGGGGTTTGCGTTAGGATTGGCCATTTCTACCTATGAATGGATGGCTGCCGCAACTTTAATTATAGTGGCGGTTTTCTTTATACCAGTTTACCTTAAAAATGGTATTTATACCATGCCGCAGTTTTTACAGAAACGATACAATGGTACAGTGAGTACGGTAATGGCAGTTTTTTGGTTATTGGTCTATGTGTTTGTAAATCTGACTTCAATCATTTACTTGGGTGCTCTTGCAATATCTTCAATATCGACGATACCTTTTGTATGGTGTATTGTAGGGTTGTCCATATGTTCGGTAATCGTTACTCTTGGGGGGATGAAAGTGATCGGATATACTGATGTAGTACAGGTTTTTGTGTTAATTCTAGGAGGGTTAGCAACGACATATTTGGCTCTTACTTTGGCCTCAGACCATTTTGGTTATGGCAAAAATGTCTTGAAGGGTTTAATAGTAATAAAAGAAAAAGCGCCTTCCCACTTTGAAATGATTTTTGATAAAACAAATCCTTACTATCGAGACTTACCAGGGTTAAGTGTCCTAGTAGGGGGAATGTGGATCAATAATCTGAATTATTGGGGATGTAATCAATACATTGTGCAGCGAGCTTTAGGCGCAGATTTAAAAACAGCACGCAAAGGCATTTTGTTTGCGGCTTTTTTAAAGTTATTGATCCCAATAATAGCCGTTTTGCCGGGAATAATTGCATATGTCCTTTATCAAAATGGAATGTTTCAGACTGAAATGAAAGATGCAATGGGAGTAGTAAAGCCAGATCAAGCTTATCCTACTTTGTTAAACCTTTTACCGGAAGGCTTAAAGGGGCTGGCATTTGCTGCACTTGTCGCTGCAATTATAGCTTCATTAGCTGGAAAAGCAAATAGCGTAGCAACAATCTTTTCGTTAGACATTTATCATAAATTTTTCAAGAAGGAATCCTCCGAGAAACAAATCGTTAGAACGGGAAGATGGGCTGTTATCATATCGATGTTTATAGCCAGTGTAGTAGCACCGGCATTGAGTTCATTAGATCAGGCCTACCAGTTTATTCAGGAATATGTCGGATTCATATCACCGGGTGTATTGGCTATCTTTCTATTTGGTTTCTTTTGGCGGCGTACTACCTCTGGTGCGGCATTAACTGCAGCATTGCTGACTATTCCCCTTTCGGTGATACTGAAGTTTTTGCCCGTGTGGACCAATGGTTTATTCCCCGATTATCCTTTCTTAGATCGGATGTCTATTGTCTTTGTTATCCTAATTGCATTGATTATTACGATCAGTTTAATGGATCGTAAAAGCAAAAATGCACCTCAAATCATAGAGGTGGATACTTCACAGTTTAGATGTTCCCCAGGATTTATTGTTGGGTCAGTAATTATTGTTGGAATTTTAACCGCCTTGTATACAGTATTTTGGTAAGCTTTAAGAATGAAAATATAAAATTATTTTTTAATCAATAATATCATGAAAAGGACAGAAGAATTTACAGAAAAGGAAATAAATCCTTTAAAAAGCATTGAAGCTTGGGAAGATGAAGTATTAAATCGATACCCAGAAAAGAACGATACGAAATCCAAGGAGGAGTATCGTAATTACGATTCACCGGAAAGGGATACGGTAAGAGAGTTTTATAGGTTGAATCACAAGTATCAAACCTATGATTTTGTGATGGAGAAAAGGCGCGACTTCCTTCAATTCAATAGAAAAGAAATGCCAGTATGGGAAGCCATGGAATTTTTAAACACCTTAGTGGACGACTCAGATCCCGATACGGATTTGGATCAGCTTCAGCATTTATTGCAAACGGCAGAAGCGATTAGAGCCGATGGACATCCTGACTGGTTTATTCTTACCGGTTTTATTCATGATATGGGTAAAGTACTATGTTTATTTGGAGAACCGCAATGGGCGGTAGTCGGCGATACCTTTCCGGTCGGATGCAAGTTTTCAGACAAAATAGTTTATCCAGAATTTTTTGAGGCGAATCCTGATAGTAAAGACGAACGCTATAATACGAAGTTTGGTGTATACGAACCAGGCTGTGGTTTAGATAATGTCGTTATGTCATGGGGGCACGATGAATACCTTTATCAAATCATGAAAGATTACTTACCTGAAGAAGCTCAATACATGATCCGGTACCACTCTTTTTATTCACAGCATAGAGAACATGCATACGATCATTTGATGACAGATCATGATCGGGAAATGTTTAAATGGGTTGATAAATTTAATCCATATGATTTGTATTCGAAAAGCCCTAAGCCACCAGTGGTAAGTGAATTAAGACCTTATTACGAAGACCTTATTGCAAAGTATCTTCCTGCGACGGTGAAAATGTAGACTTTAATAAAAAGGATAATATCAACGCATTATGTTGATTTTCTGTTCGCGTTCAAAAGCGAATTGCTAGGCATAATGCGTTTGATATTTTTTGTGAGAGATCAATTTATAAAAAAAATTAAGATAGCCTATCAGGTTTCAAGTTTATTGAAATGTCTGTTAAGGAAAAACAAATTCAAAAGTATTATGGTCAAATTTTTTATTTAAAATAATGGTTCGTATACAAAAACAAAAACAGATAGGAAGACAATTCCTAATGCTCCTGGCTTTGATGCTATTTCAGCACTTGGCGATGGGTCAGCAGAATACATCGATTGTGAACGGTAACATACACAGCGAAAATGGAGAAGCAATCTCTGGTGTAAGTATTAAGGCTGTTAATCAAGGACTGGGTGTTTCTCAAACAACAAGTTCGGATGCGAAAGGCTTTTTTCGTTTTGAGCAACTCCCTGTCGGCAGCTCTTACTCCTTTATTATTTCATCTATTGGCTATGGTACAAAACAATTAGATGACTACACAATTGTCGCAGGAAAGCCTCTTTCATTGAACATTATATTAACAGAAAGCTCAACAGAATTATCTCAGATCGTAGTGGTCGGTTATGGTAGTACTACACGCGAAAATGTGATAGGTGCTGTGCAATCTTTGAACAAAGATAACTTTAATAGCGGTGTTTTTAGTTCCCCGTCTGAGTTATTACAAGGTAAGGTAGCAGGGTTAAATATAACGAAAAGTGGTGACCCTAATAACAAGGGGAGTATCATATTACGCGGACCTTCTACACTTCGAGAAGGCGCCCAAGAGCCTTTTTACGTGATTGACGGTATTCCGGGTGCTTCGATTGACCTAGTATCTCCAGACGATATCGTAAGCGTTGATGTGTTGAAAGATGCGTCTTCCACAGCAATTTATGGGTCAAGAGCTGCGAACGGAGTTATAATGATTACTACCAGAAAGGCTACGGCCGGTCAATCTCGCTTGTCGTATAGTGTATATGGAGCGGCTGAGGAGGTCTCTAATACCATTGATATGTTATCGGGGTCACAGTTAAGAAACTTCTTGGAGGAGAATGGCAAGAGTCTGAATAGTAAAGACGATGACGGAAGTCATACAAATTGGCAAAATGAGGTGAGCAGAACAGGGGTGGCTCATAATCATAATCTTTCATTTATGGGAGGTGCTAATAATACTTCATATGGTGCCAGCTTTAACTACCTGAATAATGAGGGTATAATAAAAGGCACTTCTTTAGAGCGCTTTGTTTTTCGTTCAAACGTACAACATCGTGAATTTAATGATCGTTTAAAATTAAGTTTATCCTTATCTAATAGTGCATCAAAAAAGGAAGATGTTGATGTGCTTGTGTATTCCAACATGCTTAAATACCTTCCGACAGTTGGAGTCAAAAGAGCAGATGGCACCTATACTGAGGATTGGTCACGTACTCGTGGCTACCTCAACCCTGTATCACTAATCGATAATAATGCTTTTGATGGCAAGAATCGAACGTTTTTAGTAAGTGGGCAGGCCGAGTTGAATATCATCGATGGACTGATGTATACGTTAAATGTATCATCACAAGACGAACAAATAAACAATGATATTTATTATAACCGTTTTTCTGGACTGTACCAGAATGTAAATGGTAAAGCCGTACGGAATACCGTAAATAATACAAAGAAAATTTTAGAAACATATTTTAATTATGATAAAGGATTTGGCGCTCATGATGTAAAATTTTTAGCAGGTTATTCTTGGCAAGAAGACAAACTAGGGAATGGTTTTCAAACCACTAATCAAGGGTTTGTAAATGATGAATTAGGATATAATAACCCTGGTTTGGGTGATCCTCCACCAGGAGTAGTTGTCGATTACGGAGGCATGCGTATTCAAACACAGCGCATTATATCCTTTTATGGAAGGGCTAATTACGCTTACAATAACCGCTACTTATTTCAAGCGTCAGTACGCCGAGATGGTTCTTCAGCCTTTGGTAAAAATAACCGATGGGGATATTTTCCTGCAGCATCCGTTGGATGGCTCATTCATAAAGAGAACTTTATGAGCCAGTTGCAAACTATTAATGAACTAAAATTACGTGTTAGCTACGGAATATCAGGTAATTCCCAAGGGTTTGATGCTTTTACTTCAACACTCCTTTATGGATCTGCACAACGGTTTTACTATAATGGGGCTTATATTAATGCAATCGGTCCTTTCCAAAATGCAAACCCTGATTTAAAGTGGGAACGTACCGCGATGCTCAACTTAGGACTGGATTTTGGATTGTTTAATGGATTGCTTTCTGGGTCGGTAGATGTATATGATAAACGTACTTCGGACTTAATATGGACGTATCCAGTATCAACCACTCAATATTTCGTAAACCAATTGACCGCAAATGCAGGTGAAGTCAGTAACAAAGGAGTTGAAGTTTTATTAAATGCGAGACCGATTAATACAAATGATTTCACTTGGAGGACGTCTTTTAACATCTCCCACAATAAGAGTAATTTGGAATCCTTATCGAATGATAATTTTGAACTTCCATTGATTTATACTGCCTACGTAGGAGGGAAGGGCCAATCGGGAAATTCTTCGCAAGTGGTAGAGGAAGGGTATCCGATTGGAACGTTTTATACTTGGCGATATGCTGGGAAAAATGAAAATGGAGTGACCATGATTTACGACAAAGAGGGTAACCCAACGACCGCACCTTCATCATCAGATTTTGCCTATACCGGGAGCGCGCAACCCAAGTTAATTTATGGTTGGAATAATAGTTTCAGGTACAAAGACTTTGATTTTAACTTTTTCTTGAGAGGGGTGTATGGTAATAAGATATTGAATGCCACCTTGGCTGACATGAATAGTCCAGCTGAAGCCACGTTTACCAATATTCCAGTGTTTTCCTTGAGCGAGTCACCGAACGACAATAACGCCTATTACTTATCGGATCGATTTATAGAAAGTGGTTCGTATTTGCGACTAGACAATGTTACATTGGGCTATACGTTTCAGTTGAAAAGTACAAAATCTCTTCGCTTATATACAACGGCCAATAATCTGTTTGTAATTACGGATTACCGAGGTATCGACCCAGAAGTAAATATGGGTGGGCTTACCCCTGGAATTGATAACGGTAATTATTACCCTAAAACCCGTTCATTTATACTCGGTCTAAACATTGTTTTTTAAATAAATAAATTATGAACACATCCTTTATAAGATATACCTTCGTGCTTCTACTAAGCCTAAGTGCTTGTACGAAGCTTGATGTAGGAATTGAATCTGAACTCACACCCCAGAATTTTCCTACTACCCCTGAGTCATTTGTTGCCGCGACGGGGCCAATATATACGCAGTTCAGATCAAGATATGCCGTTGATTATTGGCGATTACAAGAGTTGTCTACTGATGCAGCGATTATTCCATCAAGAGGTGGAAATTATGATGATGGCGGTCGTTTTCGGTTTTTACACCTGCATACCTGGAATCCAGACCATCCCATTGTAAAGGATGTTTGGGAATGGGGTTTCGGTGGAATTAACACGTGCAACCGGATAATGAATCTATTCGAGCAATCTCCAGAATCGGACACCAAAGCCACCACCTTAGCTGAAGTGAGGACAATGAAGGCCTTGTATTATTACTTCATGATGGATTTATTTGGAAACGTACCCGTAATAAAAGGCTTTGGAGAAGCAGAAGCACCGGCTACGGCACCACGCACGGAAGTATTTGCGTATATTGAAGAAGAACTGAAAGCGGCATTGCCTAATCTATCTACGACGGTTGGACAGCTAACCTATGGTAGACCTACCAAATATGTTGCTTATGCTTTGCTGCAAAAGTTATATTTGAATGCAGAATATTATACAGGCACTCCAAGGTATACAGAATCAGTAGAGATGGGGGATATGATTTTAAACGAAGTTGGCTCTATTTTTTCTTTAGAACCCGACTATTTGAAGCTATTCGCACCCGATAACGGGCCACAAATTAAGGAAACAATATTGGGTGTTCCTTATGATGCCAATGTTGCTGAAGGAAACCATTTTAACCGCTTTGGCCTTCACACTTCTATTCAAGAAAAGTATGAATTACCTTTTCGCCCGAGTATCGCTTTGAGTACGATTGCGGATTATTATAAATTTTTTAATCTTCCCGGAGATAGGCGCAATGAGACTTGGTTAGCGGGTAAACAGTTTAATTTTGATGGCTCACCCATTATCATCAAAACGACCAAGAAAGGGCTTGATGAAACCTATAGTGGATCTGATCCTAGTGTTGCTATTGATTACCAGTTGGATTTTACTCCTGAGATGCCTTTAAGGGTAGTTGCCACCATGGATATAGGAAATGATGAGCTAGGTAAAGCCCGCGGAGTTCGTTCAATAAAATACTATCCAGATAAGAACTCCAATCCAAGTACCCGTTATCAGAATAACGATTTAACAGTATTTCGTTTAGCAGACACCTATTTGATGAAAGCCGAAGCCATATTGAGAGGCGCATCGGCCACTTCGGTAAAAGGAGAACTCCAAACACCGGTAATATTAGTTAATAAGATAAGAGAACGGGTAAATGCTCCACTGGTAACTAGCATTAGTCTAGATGAATTGCTAGACGAGAGAGCACGCGAAATGGCTTGGGAGGGATGGAGAAGAAATGATCTAATTCGTTATGGTAAATTTGAAAACGTATGGGGCTACAAAACAGATAATAACATCAATATGCGCCTTTTTCCGGTTCCAAAAAGTGAAATCTCGTTAAATCCAAGACTTGCTCAGAATAATGGATATTAAAAGCATTAAGATTCAAAACTTTGCAGTTTACAAAAACTGCAAAGTTTTGACTATTTTTCTTTTTTATCATCTTTGATCTTCTAACTTAGGTAGAATGTTGCTATTTCTACATAAAGCCCTCCTAACTCCCCAGTCCTTTGATGTAGTTAATTTATTTTTTATTAGTTGGTGTTTCCTCCCAGTCTAAAAACAATATGACTGTTTTATTTAAAGTATCTCACAGTAATTTAAGTGTTTTTTGTTAATTACTACTAGATTCTTACTTTCCGTAATCCTCTTTATTTTGCGGAAATAAAATTATGAATTGAATTGGTCGTAGTTTTTAGATCTGTCGTAAGGTACCAAACACCATCGATTATTTTACCTTTGCTTTGTTGATCTAGCGGAAATCTCGCTTGATCAATTGTTTTATTGTTCGAGCTTAAAATTCCAGTTGCAAAACTCAATAGGGTAAGGTTAGACATACTAGTTTCTAAATTTGGGATGATTTTAGTGGCAAAAACTGGAAAAACTTCTTGACCTGAACTTTTGAGTTTATTAAAAAGAGCGACAAGAACAGACCGTTGTCTTTCGGTTCTTTCATAGTCGCCATTTCCGACTGCTCTGATGCGAGTATATGCTACAGCCTGTCTGCCGTTTAAATTTTGAAGTCCCTTATTTTTAACATGTACAGCTCGCGAGTCAGTATATATAGCGATTTCATCTAGGTAATTATTCAAATAGGGAAGTTCTTCTTCTTTCACATTTACTTCAACTCCGTCCAATGCATCCACAATATTTGCTGCACTATAAAAGTCAACATTCAAATAATCTTGAATATCCAACTCGAAGTTTTGATTGAGGGTCTTTATAGCTAATTGCGGTCCGCCAAGCGCATAGGCAGAGTTAATTTTATCCATTCCAATACCTTCGATATTTACGTACGTATCCCTCATAATGGAAGCCATCTTTACTTTTCCTTCTTGCTGATCAATGGAAATGATCATGATCACATCAGAATTTGATCTGTCATCCGCCTCTCGTCTATCGACCGCAAAAAGTGCAATGTTGATAGGCTTATTCGACATTTGTTTTGTTTTGTCGATTGCCCTTTGAGTAATGCCGAGTGCTTCTGGATCTTTATTTAACTGAAAATCTTTAGGCTGTTTATAACCCGCTTGTTCTTGCGCATTTATAGAATAGGAGAAGGTGATCAAAAAAGTAAAAAGGAATAATTTCTTCATGGAGGAGAGTGCTTTTTGTTTCCATTCTATCATTGAGGATAGATGTCAAATATAATATTTTTACACAACTAACGAAAGACTTTTCTGCTCTGCTTTTTCCAGATGACTATAAATCCATCATTAGGATATTTACTCTTTGACCAAAGATAACATTTCTATACTAGAAGCTGAGTTCCACCGGAGTAGAAGATCCATTACAGATGGATCTTGATAATATTATTCGTGAGGTGTGTTTTATAATTTAAACGAAAATATATTGTGCACTATGTTTATAAATGAATATATTCGGTCTTTTGTAATTAATGTCATCCAGATATGGTTAAATATTACCTCTTGTTTTTAACACTAGTATTTCTAGTAACTAAAGTTTCTGCACAAGAGCAGTTTACGATTAAAGGAGCCATTGTTGATGAATCATTAAATCTCTCATTGGGAAATACTGTAATCAGCATTTTGAATTCCCAAGATTCTATATTAGTGGATTTTGTCCGTGCGAATAAAGATGGCAGCTTTCTATTTACTAACCTGTATGCTGGTGACTATATTTTATTAGCAACTTATCCTAAGTACACAGACTTTGTAGAAAATTTTAGCTTAGATTCTACAAATGCAAACGTCGATATTGGTAAAGTCAACATGCTTCTCATCTCAAAGATTTTAGAAGATGTTGTTATTACGGCTAGAAATGCCATCGTAATAAAGGGGGATACTATTGAGTATGATGCTAGTAAATATACCATTGAACCGAATTCTAAAGTAGAGGATCTTCTTAGTCAATTACCCGGAATTCAAGTTGACAAGGATGGTAAGATCACTGCACAAGGGCAGGCAGTTGATAAAGTACTTGTCGACGGAGAAGAGTTTTTTGGCGATGACCCAACCCTGGTAACTAAAAATATACGTGCAGATATGGTTGATAAGGTGCAGTTGTATGATAAAAAAAGTGATCAAGCGACATTCACAGGTATTGATGATGGTGAGAAAACGAAAACAATCAATATTCAGCTCAAAGAAGGAAGTAAAAATGGAATGTTTGGCAAGGCAGACGGGGGAATCGCAACGGATGACCTTTATCAAGGTCAAGCAATGTTCAATAGCTTCAAAGGTTTGCAGAAGGTCGCAGCTTATGGCACTATAGGAAATACCGGTAAAATTGGGTTAAACTGGCAAGACAATGATAAATATGCGTCCTCCGAAGACATACAGATCAGCGGAAATAGCATCATGATTACAAGCAGCGGACGTGATGAGCTCGATTCTTTTAGCGGACAATACAATGGACAGGGAATTCCTTTAGCACATTCGGGAGGAGTACATTACGATACGAAGTGGAATGAAAAAAAGGAAAGTATCAATGCAAATTATAAAATAGGAGCATTGGAAGTGAAAGGGTTTAGAAGCGTTTTAAATCAGAACAATCTACCGACAGGCATCCTTGAAAGTAACTCCCATCAGGATTTTAATGACTACATGTTTAGGCAGAAACTAGATACAAGGTATGAAGTCGCGTTTGATTCAACTTCAACATTAAAAGTTTCTATAGAGGGAACGTTAAAGAATAGCCGATCGACTAATGATTATGAATCATTTACTTTGAATGGCGATGACCAACTTTTAAATAAAAGTATCAGGCAAACGAATAATGAAGGAGATAGTAGAAATTTTAAAGCTACTGGTCTGTGGAATAAAAGATTGCGCAAAAAAGGAAGAACAATTTCTGTTAATGTAGAACAGTATGTTAATAAAGACGATAAAGAAGGTTTTTTAAACTCACAGAATGAGTATTATGGAAGTCAAGGAGTATTGGACAGCATTCAGCTCATCAATCAACGGAAGACGAATATTATTGAAAACTCAGTTTTCAGTTCTAACATTGCTTACACCGAGCCTTTGTCAGGAGCATTGACGTTAGCTTTTAATTATCGTCTTAATTTAAATAACGGGATATCAAATTTACTTTCCTATAATCAGTCGGCGAACGGCACTTATAGCGACTTGGATAGCCTTTATAGCAATAAGTTTGAGTTAGAGCAAGTTAGCAATCAATTCGGGACAACACTTAATTATAATGAAGGGAAAAACACGGTCCGTCTAGGGTTTTCTGCAGCAGATGTCAATTTTAAACAAATAGATCGCTTTCATAACCAAACGATGAAAAGAAGTTTTGTCAATTGGAATCCAAATGCTCGCTGGAGCCACAGATTTTCGGCACAGAAATCATTCAATATAAATTATTATGGCAATACCAATCAGCCTTCTTTAAACCAAATTCAACCGGTACGAGAAAATCAAGATCCCTTGAATATTGTCGTAGGAAATCCTGATTTAGACCCTTCTTTTAGGAGCAGCATTAGTGCTGATTATTATAGTTATAAAGTATTAACAGGTAGGTATTTTAATCTTTATATGAATTCCTCTTTTACTTCAAATGCTATCGTCAGCAATGTGAATACAGATGCGGTGGGCAAAAGCGTTTATCGATATGAAAACCTAACAGATCATATGCCTTTAAATTATTCTGTTTATTTATATTATGGAAGTAAGATTAAAGGTATTAATCTGGATATAGGTGGTAATGTAGATTATTCTAGCAACTCGTATTTTAATATGACGAATAACGAGCTTAATAAAACCCAATCCGATGCCTTTTCATTCCAATTTAACGTGCGTAAACACGTGCAGCAAAAGTATTCGTTTTATTTCAACGCTGGACCCCGTTATACCAAAAGCACTGCCTCGCTACAAAAAGAGCTTTCTAATGAAGCGTGGGGTGTTAATGGTAATGCTTCTGCGAATGTTTTTCTTCCTGGAAAATTTGAATTGTTTTCCGATGCCAATTATACATATACACCAGCTACACAAGTTTTTGATGATAGCTTTGAGCGTCTAATATGGAACGGCGGCCTACGCAAAAAGTTTCTTAAAGCTGACCAGTTGATTTTTACGTTTCGTGCAAATGATATTCTGAACCAGAACATAGGGTTTAGTAGAAATACATTTAATAATGTTAACACTGAAAGTAATTATACGACAATAAAGAGGTATTTTATGTTTTCATTAACTTGGGAATTCAGTAAAATGGGAGGAAATTAAAGATATGAATCTAAATCGTGCTATTTATCGTCTTGGCTTTTTAATTGCGTGCATTGTTTTTTGCTCACATGAAAGCGTCGCCCAACATTCCTATTTTGTTGAGAGCGGAAAAATTGAATTCGAAAAGAAAGTGAATATGTATGCTAAGTTGAAGAATAGGCTTACAGACAACAATACTTTTATGCAAAAAATCTATGATGAATATCGAAAAACTCAACCGCAATTTAATACGAGCAAAAGTATATTAAGCTTTTCTAAAGAAAAGAGTATTTATCAGTTTTTAGAAGAGGAAAAACTCGGCATGACACTTTTCGGCAATGAACCTTGGCTGATGGGTAAAAACACCATATACCATAGTTTCAAAACGGATAGTGTCACGGCTATAAAAAATGTCTACGACGATAATTTTGTAGTCAAAGACAAAAAAATCCCAATCCTATGGAAGATCACAAATGAAATTCGGGATATTGCTGGGTACCAATGCAGAAGAGCGAACGGTTTGATTCTCGATTCAATCTATGTGGTCGCTTTTTATGCAGATGAAATCATACCTTCTGGAGGTCCTGAATCTTTTTCTGGCTTACCAGGAATGATACTAGGTCTTGCACTTCCTCATGAAAATATAACTTGGTTTGCGACAAAAGTTGAAGTAGATAAGCCACTACCTACCGCTCCAATGCAACTTCCCAGAAGAGCAAAAGAAGTGACAAGACAGGAGTTTGAAGACAATCTCAAAAAGGCTATGAAGAGCTGGGGACAATGGGGAGAGGATGCTTTAAAAGCTTTTGTGCTCTAGGTTTTCGTCATCCATTCGTTTTAACGTCATCAATTTGTCTTAATTGTGTTTACGATAAATTTGGGCTGTATATTTGTAACAGGTAAAGAAGTTTTGTGCTAATTTTGCAAACTTCAACATTACCCATATTGAAAACTCTAAAAAGCGGCCCGAGTCTACTAGTCGATTCTAGTACTAAAGAATTAAAATCAATATCCCTTTCAAAGGTTGAATTTAAAAGTCGTCAAAGAATGCGGCTGGCTGTATCCTTATTTTATTTTTGTCAAGGTTTGGCTTTTGCTTCCTGGGCAAGTCGAATTCCCGATATAAAAACCGCACTTTTACTTTCGGATGCTCAATTAGGTACCCTGCTTTTTATGCTTCCCCTAGGTCAATTAGCGACAATGGCTCTTTCTGGTAGACTTGTGACAGTCTACGGTAGTAATAAAGTATTGCAGTTTGCAGCTCCTGTTTATGTAATCGTTCTAGCGTCCATTGGCTTGGTAACTGAGTCGTGGCATCTAGGTGTCGCCTTATTCTTTTTTGGAGTTGTCGGAAATATGTGCAACATTTCAGTAAATACGCAAGGAGTAGCTGCCGAAAACCTATACTCCAAACCCATTATGTCGTCATTTCATGGTTCATGGAGTATTGCGGGCTTTACAGCAGCGCTTATCGCTTTACTAATGATCAATCTATCCATTAATCCTTTTATCCATTTTTGCATCATTGGGGGATTAGTTTGGGTAAGTACACTATTAAATTATAAACATCTGATTTCTGGAAAAGAATCTCCAAAGCAAGCCAAGAGAAAACTTTTTGTAAAACCACAGGGAGCGTTGCTGCAGTTGGGTGTTATTGGCTTTTGTTGTATGGCTACTGAAGGAGCAATGTTTGACTGGAGTGGAGTTTATTTTAAAGATGTTGTGAACGCTCCGGCTTCGTTGGTTGTACTTGGCTATGCTTCCTTTATGATCATGATGGCCTTAGGACGCTTTATTGGCGACTGGGCAATTCGTAGACTAGGAAGGAGAGCCATCCTTCAAATTAGTGGACTTCTCATATTTTTTGGAATGGGAATTTCAGTAATCTTTCCAAACATCATTACGGCAACCATTGGTTTTATGCTAGTAGGTCTAGGAGTAGCCTGTGTTATACCCACGGTCTATAGCGTATCCGGACAAAATGAGAAAGTACCTCCAGGCATTGCTTTGGCAATGGTTTCAAGCGTCAGTTATTTGGGCTTTCTAATGGGGCCACCTTTGATCGGTTATATTGCGGAATTAGCGAACCTACAATATTCCTATGCTATTGTAGGTGTGATTGGCTTAATGATTTCTATTTTGGTAACCAAGACGAAGATAATCAAAAACTAATGAATCAAACGCAATTAGATGCTTTTAGGAAAGAGTGATTAGATACTCTCATTCCATTCTACAAAGGAAGATTTGGTTTCAAAGAGCAATAATCTTTTTAATTTAATCTCTTTTGGGAATTCATTCAATAGCGTTTCTCTGATAAACAATAGAATATTCTCTGCACTGGGTTCAAAATCCCATTGTATCAAGTTCTCAAGATCGTTAAATTGTGGATGTTTTTGTAGATACGCTTTCGATAAAACCAATTTGTGGTCTAAATGATCTATTATTAACTCGTTGACTATTTTTTTTATTTCTTTAAAATCGATTATAAATCCTGGTGCTGGCAAGAAACCATGAGTTTGGTTTGATGTTGTAACCGAAACATGAAGTTCATATGAATGGCCATGAATATTCTTACATGCACCGTTATATTCATTTAGTGCATGTCCGGTTTCAAAATGGAAGACTTTAGTGAGTGAAAGCATTTTTAATTTATATTTTTTGCAAATATAAATTGTTTTTGGGCAATTGATTGCAAAACTATGCGTTCTGTTTATTTATGATTAAAAAACAACAAACCCTTTCTTTAGACTTTAGATATCCAAAGAAAGGGTTCTTGTGTGCTTTAATGAAAAAAGCACCGGTATTAAACTTAATTTACACGGATAGGATCAGCTGGCTTTTTGACTTCCAGATATGGGTATGTCTTCATTTCCTCAAGTAAAATTTGAATGGTCTTTTCCAGTTGAGGATCACGGCCTTCAAGAAGATCTTTTGGTGTTTGTTCTACAAAAACATCTGGAGCTACCCCTTCATTTTCGATGATCCACTTCCCTTCGGTATCATAAATTCCGAAATTAGGGGAGGTTATACTTCCTCCGTCTAGTAAAGGTGGATAGCCGCTAATGCCGACCAAAATCCCCATGGTTGTACGCCCTACTAACTTGCCTAGACCTTTCTTCTTGAACATGCAAGGCATCATATCTCCTCCAGAACCAGCATTCTCATTGATCACCATAGCCTTAGGACCATAGATCCCATTTCCAGGCGTACTAAAGCTTTTACCGTCCCGGATCGCCCAATAGCTCATGGGTTCTCTAGTTAAAAGATCGATTACATAATCGGCCACCCAACCACCCCCGTTATTTCGTTCATCGATAAGAAGAGCCTTTTTATCCATTTGAGAAAAGTAATAGCGGTTGAAATAGACGTAGCCATCTGGTCCTGTATTTGGCATGTAGATATAAGCAATTTGTCCATCACTGAGATCGTAGGTCTTTTTGCGATTGCTTTCTACCCAGTCCATACGGCGTAATTGTGACTCATCGTTATAGCTAATTGGCAACACCGTAAATTCACGCGACCCTTCCAGACTAGGCTTACTATTAACTTTAATAGAAACTTGCTTACCAACTGTATGATCGAACAGACTATAAATGTTCGTTTCTGCATTTAATGGTATTCCGTTTATTGCAACAATATAATCTCCCTCATTTACATTTAAGCCTGGTTCAGCCAAAGGAGCCTTAAATTTTGGATTCCAATCTAAACGAGTAAAGATTTTTTTTATTCGATAATGGTTATTCTCGATTTCATAATCTGCACCCAAAACACCTACTTCAACTGAAGGAGCGGAGGGTTCATCTCCAGGATAAATATAGTTATGCCCTACCACCATTTCGCCCATCATTTCATTTAACAAGTATCCTAAATCCGAACGATGATTTACGAAAGGAAGAAATTTTTGATATTTCGTTTTCATGGCTGGCCAATCTACGCCATGCATGTTTTCTACATAAAAGAATTCTTTTTGCATTGCCCAGACTTCGTTAAATACTTGATTCCATTCCGCTGCAGGGTCTACATATTGTTTGATGTTATCGATTTTGATCTTCCCTGTCTCTGGCGTTAAGGGCTTTTTTCCAGCATCCACAATAAAATAATTATCTTTCAAAGAGTAAATCATTTTCTTCCCGTCAGCACTCACTTCGAAGCCACGTATGCCTTCAACTAAGGTTTTTTCTTCTAGCTTTTTTAGATCAAAAGAATAAAGGTTTCCCCCTTTTTGGTAGAGGAGCATGCCTTCAACGCTACCGTCAAGTCTGTAATAGCCTTCCGATAGGGGTAATGCGATAATACGATTAGCAATCTGGTCAGTATCAACTTTAATATTTTTTATAGCTGCTGTTAACGTATCACTTTTTTTATCGCTATCCTTTTTGTTTGCGGAAGATGCTTCAACGACATCCGTTTTAACCGACTCTTCATCACTTTCTGGTTTATATAGAGAAGGGGTTTCTTTGGAGAGGATAAAAGCATATACGGAGTAAGACGTCGGACGCTCATAAGCTGACATGTGTAGTCCACTATTGGTTAACCCAGTATTTGTACTTGCATTGAAAAATAAATATTTCCCATCTCTACTGAAAGCTGGACCTCGAACCGCGCTCATCCCATCTGTTATCTGAACCTTTTCTTTTGTGGTCAAGTTGTACATAAATAAGGCAGATACCGTATTAGGCAACGTTTTTATGTAAGCAATCCATTTAGAATCAGGAGACCAAACAGACTGAAAATGATTATATACTCTGCCTGTATGCGAGCCAAGTTTGTCGTCATCTACCAAAACTACCTGATGAGAGTTGATGTCGACATAATAAAGATTTAAGTGACTATCATTATAAAATAACTTCTTACTGTCGGGTGACCAAACTGGTTGGAAATAAAAAGCGGTTTCACCTAAAGGGATATAAATTGGATTGTCCTTTGCTGCTTGGTCACGTAATACTAATTCATATTTGCCATTCGCATCAGACAAATAAGAAATCCATCTACCATCAGGAGACCATGCAGGGAATTTTTCGTGCGTTCCTGGAGAATTTGAAATGTTCCGAGGATCCCCTTTTTCTTTAGGAATAGTGTATATCTCTCCACGGCTTTCAAAAATGGCTCTTTGTCCAGTGGGGGATATTCCGAAATTACGGATATTCTTGTCCAGGTCTACATAATGAGGTCTTTTATACAAGGCATCAGCTTGAACCTGAATAGCCAAAGTGACAAGCTTGTTTTCCGAGATATCTAAGGTATGCACTTTACCCTCTTGTTCAAATATTAGGGTTTGTCCATTTCCTGATAGACTTCTGATATCGTACTCTGTAAAATTACTTAGTTTCTGAGTTTGTTTATTACTTGGATCATAGCTGAAGATGTTCACAATCTTGTCTCTATCCGACAGGAAATATATTTTATTTCCCAACCAAACAGGTTTAACATTATTACTATTTGCACCAGGAATAATTTCAATTTCGTTTGTTTGGGTATCAAAAATCCAGATACTTGGCATTCCACCGCCTCTATATCTTTTAAAAGCTACTCGATCTCTTTCTGTAGGATCGATATTTTTGATATAAGCCCAATAGCGGCCGTCAGGTGAGGGAGATCCTTGGTTTGCTTCAGGCATTGGAAGTGCTGTTGATGTACCTCCATTGATATTGACCCGGTGGATCCTTGGGCTTAATGCATACTGAAAGTCCCGAGTTGAAGTGAAATAAACTTGTTCATTATCGATCCAGCCTCTTATGACATCTGCCGCTGGATGATGAGTAAGTCTTTTTGGTTCTCCTCCATGTATGGAGATCATGTAAACGTCAGTATTTCCGTCATAATTACCTGTAAAAGCGATGTGCTTACCATCAGGAGAAAATACCGGATTTTGCTCTACTGCAGGATTTACGGTTAGCCTCCGCGGGTTACTACCGTTTCTATCAGCAATCCAAATATCGCCCCCATAAACGAAGGAGATGTTCTTTTCGCTAATGCTTGGGGATCGTAATAAAAGGGTTTCTTGTGCAAAGGCAGGCACAATACAAAAAAGCAATATGACAATTGCTAAAAATTTATTTTTTGCTCTGTTCATAAAAAAGATGGTTTGTAATAATTGAGAAAGGGGCCAATGAGAGCTTGGTTAATCCGCTATCATTGGCCCCCTTGGCAGTTTTTTAATTTAAACCTCTTGCTTTTAGCATCGGTTCAATTTTAGGATCACTGCCTCTCCATGCTTTGTACATGGATTCGTAATCTAATGTATTCCCTCTTGAAAGGATCATCTCGCGGAAGCGCTGACCATTGGCTCTTGTCAAACCACCGTTATTTTCAAACCAGTTGTAGGCATCATGGTTCAACATTTCGGTCCATAAATAGGAATAATATCCAGCCGCATATCCGCTTCCGAAAATATGAGCGAAATAAGTAGAGCGATAGCGAGGCGGAACCGCATGAACTACATCGAGTTTGGTTTTGTTCAATGCTTCTTTCTCGAATTTATTTGCATCATCAATCTTTAAATCCGGTGAGATGGTATGCCATTGCATATCTAAATTCGATGCTGCTAAATTTTCTGTAATACTATACCCTTGATTGAAGGTTCCGGCGTTCTTGATTTTATTAATCAGTTCCTGAGGAATTTGCTCGCCGGTTTCATAGTGCTTTGCATAGTTTTTTAATATCTCTGGATATAAAGCCCAATTTTCATTAAACTGAGATGGAAACTCTACAAAATCTCTTGCAACAGAAGTTCCAGACAAACTAGGATACATTTGATCTGCAAAAAAGCCATGTAAAGCATGTCCAAACTCGTGGAAAGTTGTTCCTACTTCATCAAAAGTCAATAAAGCTGGTTCTCCATTCGCAGGTTTAGGATAATTACATACGTTATAGATAACAGGTTTTTTATCATACAGTCTGGATTGCGATACGAAACTACTCATCCATGCACCTCCACGTTTACTTTCTCTCGCGAAAAAGTCACCATAAAACAGACCTAAAGGCTCTCCGTTCTCTTCGAAAAGTTCATATACAACTACATCTTCATGGTAGGTGGGAATATCAGTCCGCTTTTTAAAGGTTATACCATAAAGTTTTTCTGCTGCATAAAATACCCCGTTTTCCAATACAGATGTTAATTCGAAGTAGGGCTTAATTTGGTCTTCATCAAGATCAAATTTTGCTTTACGAACCATTTCAGAATAATAGTTCCAATCCCAAGGCTCAACCTTAAAGTTTTCACCTTTTTCCTCAACCATTTTTTGGATTGCGTCCGACTCTTCTTGTGCTTTTTTCGTTCCTGCAGCAACTAAACCACTAAAAAGATCCATCACCGTGGCTGGGTTTTTTGCCATAGTTTTTTGTAAACTCCATTCAGCAAAATTAGAAAAACCTAGAAGTTTACCTTTTTGAGCACGTAATTCTGCAATTTCAGTAATGATAGCTTCCGTGTCATGTGCTGAACCATCAGCACGGTACCAAGCAGCTTTAAATAGTTTCTCGCGGGTTTCTCTATTTTCCAGCGACTGCAATAAAGGCTGTTGCGTAGTATTTAATAAACTGATTTTCCAACTATCCTCATCTTTGCTTTTCATCGAGCTGATTTGACTTTCAGATAAACCAGCCAATTCGGATTTGTCAGTAATGATTACCGCACCTGCATTGTTTGCGTCTAGCAAAGTCTTATTGAAGGTGGTAGATAGAGTTGCTAATCGAGCATTGAGCTCTTTAAGTTTTTCTTTGTCAGGTTCAGAAAGATTGGCGCCCGCAATTTCAAAGTTCTCATAGTAGTTTTCCAATAGCTTCAAGGATTCGGCGTCTAAATTCAATTCAGACTTCTTTTCATGTAAGGTCTTGATACGTTGAAAAAGAGCATCATTTAGATAGATTGCATCATTTTGAGCAGAAAGTAGAGGGGCTAGAAAGCTTTGAACCTCTTGAAGTTCATCATTTGTATTTGCACCAGTCAATGCTGAAAATACTCGGCTTACCCGCCCTAGCAGCTCATTACTCTTTTCAATAGCTAGAACAGTATTTTCAAAAGTTGGCTCTTCTGTATTTGAAGCGATTAGATTAATAGCTTCTGTTTGTTGTCTCATACCCTCCAAAAAGGCTGGCTTGAAATGTTCGTTTTTTATTTTTGTAAAGTCAGGAGCATAGTACGGTAAAGTACTTTCCTCCATAAAGGGATTATCCTTTAAGTCAGCAATTTTTTCTGAATTCTCAGTGCATGCAGACACGCTTAGCCCTATGGCTAAGATTAATAAAAGGGATGGTTTCTTCATGAAAAATTTTGGTTAAAACCTTAAAGATAATAAAAATGAATAGGAGTAACGATAAATCCGCATTCCGTAACAACAAAAGTATGAGTGAGGTTAAAAATTATATTTGTTCAATGCTCGAAAGCTCGACTGTTTCTTTCCTTTTGTACGGCTTTTGCTTTACACAGGCTTACCTCTTGTATACCTTTCTTTTACTCGGAGTAAACCAGACTCGAACAAGAGGCGAACGAGTCTCGAAGGAGAGTAAAGGAATCCTCGAACAACAGGTAAGCAATCCTCGAACAACAGTAACGGAATTGTTGATAAATATTTTATCTAATCAGTTTATTATTTATCGTTGACTTAATGGTATTGCATTCGATTCTTTACGGGCAGACAACCCGTAAATCAAGAAAGCCCTCTACGTTATGTAGAAGGCTTTCTTTGTGGTGCCAGCTGGAATCGAACCAGCGACACAAGGATTTTCAGTCCTTTGCTCTACCGACTGAGCTATGGCACCATCCTGTTTAAAACAATCATTATTGTTTCGTTTCGGAATGCAAATGTAGCTTCTTTTTTCAATTATGAAAACTTTTTTGAGAAAAAAATTACTTTAATTTAATGTAAATATTGCTTTCTATTGATAATGAGGTTTTTGAATTCAAGAAAAAGAAATTGTTTTTTAGCTATTAACTGGTACTCCACTATCAAAGTCCTGTATCAGTTAAATTTTTATATCGTTTAGTTTAAAGATGATTCTGTAGTTTTGCGCATTAAATTATCAATGTATCAAAAGATCACTTCTAAGAGCGAATAGAAGAATCTGAACATAATAGAAATGAAGAAGACGTTTTTCCTTTTATTTATTTATTTAATTCCGCATTCTGGGCTTTCCCAAAACTGGGACATCAACTTGTTAAAGGATATAAACATGAACAGGAACACAAAGCTAGATCCTGCCTTCAGAACGATCTCTGCTAGTACAGTCCCTTTGTCTATGGCGATTCCAGCAAGTGCCATAACTATTGCATTATTAAAAAAAGATGATGAATCTCGTCAAAAAGCACTTCTCATAAGTTCCTCGTTAGTGACTGCCGCAGTGCTGACCACCACTTTAAAGTACACATTTAATAAAGAAAGACCTTACGTAAAATATCCTTATATTCAGCACGTTACTGTCGAGAGTTCACCGTCCTTTCCATCTGCGCATACTTCACTTTCTTTTTCCTTAGCCACCTCGGTAAGTTTAGCTTATCCTAAATGGTACGTCGTAGCACCTGCTTATCTTTGGGCGGGATCTGTCGGGTATTCTAGAATGCATCTTGGAGTTCATTACCCAAGCGATGTTATCGTAGGCGCATTAATCGGTAGCGGCTCTACTTACCTTTCTTATCGGCTAAATAACTGGATGGATAAAAAGTGGAACAAACAGTAAATATCGATGTAATTTAACGGAAGATTAGGTGTGAGTATATTGTTTTAATTGAAAACGTTGCACCGCAAATATAAGTATCTGCAGCACCGTAATAAATTGTTAACTCGTCACCATTCACGAGAAAACCATTCGTAAATACGACATTTCCAAAGAATCCATTTGTTTCATACTCGGCTAGCGGAACCATTATGGGGATTTCAGTTCTTCCAATCACTTTTTCTGGCTTATCAAGGTCCATTAAGAAAGCACCTAGACAATATTGATTGTTTTCATCAGCTCCATGATAGATTTCCAACCAACCCCTATCAGTTTTTATGGGTGCAGATCCGGCGCCAATCCGTACACTATCCCAATGTCCTTTTCTTGTTTTCAGAATACATTGATGTTTTCCCCAATGAATTCCATCAGGAGACTGAGCTAGCCAAATATAATTTCCACCAATTTCTACACTACTCGGTCTGTGTAATGCATAGAATAGGTCATTGATTTTTTCGCTAAAAATAGCACAATCTTTATTATGTGGTGGGAATATCATCCCGTGATAATTGAAGCTTTTCCAATCCTTGGTTGTTCTTAAGCCGACTCCAACGCCACTATTGGAAACAGCCGTATAGCTTAAATAGTAACGGTTGTTTATAAAAACTACTCGGCAATCTTCTACTCCAAAAGTCTCTAATAGGCTTTCTCCATATAAGTAAGGATATCCTTCTACTTCGTGAAAATTAATACCGTCATCGCTGCAAAGCAGCCGGAAATGGGAGAGGGTTGTCAGGTAATCCTCACCTTTATAGTTGATAACTCTAGAATCAATTGAAGTTAAAGCAGAGTCATTTAAATCAATGTTCAACACTTCAACATTGTTGATAGAGAATGGTTGTGTTTTTCGTCTTCTTAAGGTTTCTACATTTGATTTATTTGTTGGTAAAGCTAGGATCGGGAAAGAGATAAAGCCTTCTTTTTGCAAAGGTCTTTCTGCTACGCGAATAATTAACCAGATCTTTTTCTGGAATGCGAATACACCGGGGTTTAAAAGGCACGCAATTGTTAGTTCTTTCTGACTAGGCAATAAATCCCCTGGAGATAATAAAGGGTTTTGATTGAAACGATGGGCGAGGTCTTGTGTCATGGCTATTAAATTTCGATCAGAAGAGAATTTATTAGATTACAATATTGCCAGTTGTATCAAAAGGAATTGATTGCAATAATGACCTTCTATATCCCCATTAATAAGGATGAAACGGCTACCTTAGAGCTTATCGCGTAATTTATCAATTATTTTCCACTTCATACGCTTTTTTAAGGCTTGTAAGATCCAACTTTTTCATTTTAAAAATCTCTTTCATCACTCGTTCCGATTTTTCAGTGACCGGCTCAACAAGCCAGTCGGATAAAATAGTAGGAACTACTTGCCACGAAAGACCAAACTTATCTTTTAGCCAACCACAGATTTGTGCTTTTTCGTCGCCTCCATCCGTAAGTTTTTGCCAATAATAATCTACCTCCTCTTGAGTATCACAGTTAATAATTAAGGATATCGCTTCGTTAAACTGAAATATCGGCCCTCCATTAAGAGCTAGAAATGAGTGACCTTCTAATTCAAACTCGATTGTCAATATGGTGCCTTCAGCCATTTTGTGGATTTCTATTCCTTCTTTTCCATAGCGGCTGATTCGGCCAATACTTGAATTTCTAAATATTGAAGTGTAAAATTTGACCGCTTCCTCGGCTTGGTTATTAAACCATAAGTTGGGTGTAATTTTTTGAACTGTTGCCATAGTGATATTTATTAATTTTATATTCTTGTATTAATCAACAATTGATCTTATTTTATCAAAGAAAGGTGTGCTTTTCAATTCCAAATATTTGGGATTCAGTATGATGGTAAACCTTGTCCTTCTTGCTTTTGTTTTTTGTAACCTAAGTTTTTTGATTAAGTCTTGATCTATCAGTGAAGCTCTGAGCATAGCTATTAAGCCGTAAAGAAGGAAGCTAAAAACCAAAATATATATATGATGTTATTAGACATCATGACAGCTATATTCTAGTATGGAATCCAAAATCGTGGCTTTACCTCAAGTTTTATTTGTTTCTTCTTATCCTCCAAGGGACTGTGGAATTGCTACATTTTCGCAAGATTTAATTAAAGCGTTAAAAATAAAATTTAACCAATCTTTTGAAGTAAAAATTTGTGCATTAGAGACAAATGATGAAAAGCATTTTTATGGAGAAGATGTGATTTATTCCTTAAATACTTCAAATAGTGACGAATACCTGCAATTAGTGGGAAATATCAATAGTAATCCCGCCATTCAAATTGTAGTCATGCAGCATGAATTTGGTCTTTATTATGAGTATGAAGCCGATTTAGAAGCGCTATTATCAAATATTAACAAGCCAGTTGTTCTAACTTTTCATACGGTTTTATCTAATCCCGCTGATCGGATGAAGGTAATGGTCCAGAAATTCGTATCCGTTAGTAACGCTGTCGTGGTGATGACTAATCATTCTAGGGATATATTGATAAACGACTATACGATCTCAAAACAAATAATTTCAGTTATTCCACATGGTACTCATTTAGTCTATCATTATGATAAGAAAGTATTAAGGAAAAGATACGGTTTTATAGGGAGAAAAGTACTATCGACGTTCGGCTTACTGAGCGAAGGTAAAAATATTGAGACTACCTTAGAAGCATTGCCTGCTATTATCAAAGAAAACCCAGAAGTGCTCTTCATTATTATAGGCAAAACGCATCCCCAGGTTGTGAAAAGGGAAGGGGAAAAGTATCGCCAATTATTAGAGGCAAAGGTAGAGGCGTTAAAGTTAGAGAACCACGTACGATTTATTAATCAGTATTTACCGCTTGATGAATTACTTAATTACCTACAATTAACAGATATTTACTTGTTTACTTCGAAAGATCCAAATCAAGCAGTAAGTGGGACGTTTGCATATGCGATGAGTTGCGCTTGTCCGATCATATCAACGCCAATACCACATGCCTTAGAAATGCTGACGAAGGAAACAGGCATGTTTATAGATTTTGAGAACTCCAAACAGCTTGGAGAACGAGTAAATTTTTTACTTTCTGAAAGTGAATTAAAGAAAATGAGTCTACAGGTTTTGCAGCGGATAGTCCCTACGTCGTGGGAGAATGTAGTGATCTTACATGCTTTACTTTTTGAAAAAATTGCGCAAGGATTTATCAAAATGAAATGGAGTTTGCCTGCAATTAAACTGGATCATTTAAAGCGGCTTACTACACATTTGGGTATAATTCAATTTTCTAAAATTGATCAGCCAGATTTTGACTCCGGGTATACCTTAGACGATAATTCAAGGGCTTTAATTGCCATGATTGAACATTATAGTCTAGAAAAAGATAAGGCTAATTTAACATATATCAACATCTACTTAACCTTTATAGAGTTTTGTCAACAAGCCAAAGGGAACTTCCTGAACTACGTAGATTTTTCCTATAATTTTATGAAACAAAATCGGGAAACCAACCTCGAAGACTCGAATGGTAGAGCAATTTGGGCTTTAGGTTTTTTAATTTCCAATACTTGTCTGCAGATAGAGTTGAAGCTTAAGGCTGAAAGGATTCTGGAAAAAACATTGCCATATATAAATGAATTAAAATCTCCACGCGCTATAGCCTTCGCCATAAAAGGTCTATACTATGTGAATATAGTAAAGAAGTCAAGTTATATTTCGCTATTAATAGAAGAGCTTGCTAGTAAATTGGTTCATCTCTATAATATTGAATCTGAAGAAGGGTGGGAATGGTATGAAACATATCTTACCTATGCTAATAGTATCCTTCCGGAAGCTTTACTATGTGCATATCAGGATACTGGTAAGGAACGTTACAGAGATATTGCAGAAAGGTCTTTTGATTTTCTTTTAAAAAAGATATTTCCGGAACAAAGCATAAAAGTCATTCCCAATAGAAGTTGGCTAATAAAAGGCAAGGTATTAGAACAACATGCCGAACAGCCCATCGATGTCGCTTACACTATATTAACGTTAAGCAGGTTTTATGATGTGTTTCACCTGGATGATTATAGGAAGAAAATGGAAGTAGCTTTTCAATGGTTTTTAGGAAAAAATCATTTGCATCAGATTGTCTATAACCCTAGAACAGGAGGTTGTTACGATGGATTAGAAAGGGAAAATATAAATTTAAATCAAGGCGCCGAGTCAACAGTTAGTTACCTAATGGCTAGATTAGTTATTGAAAAATATAATTAAGTATTAATTGTATTGCGTTATTGTTTTCTCAAGCGTTTAAAATCAAAACTTCACTTTTTGCTAAACCTGCATATTGTAAATATTAGCTAGCTTTGCAGCAAAAAGCAATGAAGAAATTAAGTGTTTTACTATCTCTAAGTCTATTATTAGTTTTTAGCGGTTGTAGTGTACAAAACCAAACCCTGATAGGCAATATTTTAAAGGACATTCCTTTGGGTAATCCAACTACTTTTGAAGTCAGCCAAGGATTAAAACAAGCTCTAGAAATTGGAACATCTCAGGGTGCAGATCGCTTATCTCTAAAAGATGGATTTCTCGGAAATATGGCAGTTAAAATACTTTTTCCACCAGAAGCAGCGAAAGTTGAAAGCACTTTAAGAGGTTTAGGGCTGAATTCTCTTTGTGATAATGTCATAACAAGTCTTAATAGAGCTGCAGAGGATGCAGCAAAAGAGGCAAAACCAATATTTATCGCGGCTATTAAGCAAATGACCATTGCTGATGCAACTAATATTTTATTAGGAAACGAAGATGCAGCAACACAGTATTTTAAACGTGTAACAACCGCACAGTTAATGGAAAAGTTTAGTCCCGTTATTACCAGTAGCTTAAGCAAAGTTGGGGCAACAAAATACTGGGGTGATGTTACCAGCCGCTATAATATGATTCCTATGGTAAAGCCCATTAATCCTGATTTGTCTGAATATGTTGCACAAAAAGCAATCGATGGTTTGTTTTTGGAAATAGCTCAAGAAGAATTGAAGATTAGAAGCAATTTAAGTGCGAGAAGCACCCCTCTTTTGCAAAAAGTTTTTGGCTACGCCGATAAAAACAAATAAATGCTGCGGTTTGATTTCGCCTCATTGTACGCTAGACCATCATTTTAACACCACATTTTTAAGTTTTGCATTTAGGATTCTGAATGGAATTTCAAGACAATAAGCATGACCACAAGGTTTTTGTCTTGAAAATCTCTTGTTATAGTGATGGAAAAGCATTGTTTTTTTTCTGTGGAATTTTTTGGGGTAAAATGAAATCATTTGATAAACGAGATACTCTTTAAGTTATGAGTTGTAATTGACTGTAAAAGAAGCGAAACGAAATTTTATACCAAGTTTCCTTTATAAATAATCAAAATATTTACTAAATTAACGCCAACTTGAGCATTAATTACTTATAAGGTATCATGAATACTACCGTGTTAGAAATCGATTTGATGATACCCTTGTGAGTATGCAACGTCCATGACGAGGATAAATGATTTCTCAGGACGCTTCATCACCACTTAAAAAAATATTCAAATGAAAAAAGAAATTCAACCAGCTAAAGGCAAACTAGGTATATTATTGCCAGGTTTAGGGGCAGTTGCCACTACAATGATTGCAGGGGTAGAAGCAATTAAAAAGGATATTGCTAAACCTATCGGTTCTTTAACACAAATGGGAACGATCCGCCTAGGCAAAAGAACAGAAAATCGTAATCCCAAAATAAAAGATTTTGTGCCTTTAGCAGATTTGAATAATATCGCTTTTGGTGGATGGGATGTATATGAAGACAACGTTTTTGATGCTGCAATGAATGCTAAGGTTATTGATGCAAATATCTTAAGAGAAGTGCGTAAAGAGTTGGAAGCAATCAAGCCAATGAAAGCAGTTTTTGATAAAAGATATGTCAAGAACCTTGAAGGTACCCATATCAAAGAGGCAATAAATAGATATGATTTGGCTCTCGAAGTTATGGAAGATATTAAAAGCTTTCAAAAGGAAAACAATTGCACTCGAATTGTAATGGTTTGGTGCGGTTCTACTGAAATTTTCTTGGAGCAATCTGAAGTGCATAATTCTTTAGCGGCTTTTGAACAAGGTTTAAAAGATAATGATCCATTGATTGCACCCAGTATGATTTATGCATATGCTGCAATAAAGCTTGGTGTTCCATATGCGAATGGTGCTCCTAACTTATCATGCGATATCCCTGCCCTAATCGAGTTAGCAAAAGAAACCAACACACCAATAGCAGGAAAAGATTTTAAAACCGGACAAACACTAATGAAGACCATCTTAGCTCCAGGTTTAAGTGCTAGATCCCTAGGAATTAAAGGCTGGTTTTCTACCAATATTTTAGGAAATAGAGACGGATTAGTACTAGATGATCCAGATAACTTTAAGACTAAAGAAGTTTCAAAATTGGGTGTGCTTGATGGTATATTAAAACCTGAGGAGAATCCTGATTTGTACGGTGATTTATATCATAAAATTCGTATTAACTACTATCCTCCACATGGAGACAATAAAGAAAGTTGGGATAATATTGACATTTTCGGTTGGTTAGGAGCACCTATGCAAATTAAAATCAACTTTTTATGCCGAGATTCGATTTTAGCCGCACCAATTGTGTTAGACTTAGCTCTGTTTCTAGATCTTGCAAAAAGAGCGAACTTGAGTGGCATACAAGAATGGTTATCCTTCTATCTAAAAGCACCGCAGACAGCACCAGGATTGAAAGCGGAAAATGATATTTTTAAGCAATTAATTAAATTGCAAAATACATTGCGGCATATGATGAATGAGGACTTAATTACTCATTTAGGTTTGGACTATTATGAGGATGAATCTAAATAAATGCTATTTTATAAATTTATAGCTACCGGACTGGGCATAGGCTACATTGGAAAAGGGGCAGGCACAGCAGCAGCATTAGTTACTGGCTTGCTTTGGTACCTTTTTAGAACCGGCGCCGGCAACGATTCCTTTTTAATTCCATCTCTGGTTACCATAATCATAATTATAGTGGGAATATTGAGTTCAAACAAAGTGGAAGTGATATGGGGGAAAGATCACAACCGAGTAGTGATAGATGAAATTGCAGGTATGTGTATCACTTTGTTATTTGTTCCTTTTTCTGTAGTATATATAATTATCGGTTTTATTCTGTTCAGATTTTTTGATATTATAAAACCACTGTATATTAGAAAGCTGGAAAGCCTGAAAGGGGGTTGGGGAGTAATGGCAGATGATGTTTTGGCAGGAGTTTATTCAAATATTGTTTTACAAATTATCATTTTAACTAACTTAATATAAAGTTTGATTTTTGGATGGTTACTTTTTTAAAGCACAAACAGTCTCGCTTAATGCATCGATTGTGGATTTTTTAATCACAATATTTTGTGTTCAAACATTTGGTCAATGGTATGTTCTGGGAAGTATATTTGGGACACTAAGTGGCGGAATTCTGAATTTCACGATGGGTAGAAGAAGGGTGTTTAGCTCCAAAGACAACTTTGTGCAATAATTACTGTTACTATGAAAACCTTAAGGCATAAAACAGAATCTACATCTTTAAAAGAGTACCCGGGTAATGAAATTAAGAGATAAACTTCAAAAAGGTATATATGTAATTATTAATCCGTTTGTTAAGTTCTTAATTTGGCTAGGGTTAACGCCAAACGCCATCACTACTATAGGATTTGGTTTAAATATTGGCGTAGCGGCATTGTTTATTATTGGTGCAGAGAAAACACATCAAGGAGACCTTTCATATGTAGGTTGGGGTGGGGCATTAATTCTTTTTGCGGGAATTTTCGATATGTTGGATGGGCAAGTTGCTAGAATGGGAAAAATGTCGTCAAAGTTTGGCGCGTTTTATGACTCCGTTTTGGATCGTTATAGCGAAATGTTTATGTTTTTAGGGATTTGTTATTACTTGGTCGCACATCATTATTTTTTAAGTTCACTTTTTGCCTTCATAGCTTTAATAGGCTCTGTTATGGTTAGTTATACACGTGCCCGCGCAGAAGGGTTAGGGATTGAATGCAAAGGAGGCTTAATGCAACGGCCTGAACGAATAGTAGTTATAGGGCTTTCTGCACTTGTTTGCGGTATTTCAAGTCATTACTTAGGGGGAGATTTCAAAGTTTATATTCCCGGATTACCCATCCAGATTTTTGAAACGATGACCTTTTTCACTCTGCCAATTTCCATTATGGCTGTTTTGACTAATATCACTGCAATAAGCAGAATTAATATGACAAGAAGAGAAATGGAATTGCAAGAAGACCAAGAAAAAACAAAAACGTCCACTTACTAATATAATCAGAAGAAAAAGTCTAAGGTACCCCGTGTCAGAGGTGAAATTAAGGAAACAGCGGAAACGGAATAAGCAGATCTTAACTATGCAAGAAGATATCATACTCAAAAAAAGTCTTTTTACAAAAAGAGATTTCAAGTTCACGACACTGCTTTCCTTATCTTACCTTTTAATTTCAACGCTTCTGATTGGCTTTAAAACAGATCAGGTCTTTTTAGTATTACTATGTACGGTCCTGTATTATCTCTCGCCATTCACTAGAAAGTTTATCACGGGCTTTTCAGTCTTTATTATTTTCTGGATTATTTTCGATTATCTAAAAGCTTTTCCGAACTATAATTATAATACAGTACATATTCTAGACTTATATAACTGGGAAAAAAATTGGTTTGGATTTGTTTCCGATGGTACATTAGTAACTCCTAATGAATATTGGTTAAAAAACAGTATCCCCTTTTTAGATATTATTTGTGGGCTATTTTATTTGATGTGGGTGCCAGTGCCCATCGCATTCTCGGTTTTATTATTTTTAAAAAATAGAAAAATTGAATTTCTTTATTTTTTGCTAACCTTTTTGCTGGTGAATATCCTGGGCTTCATAATGTATTATATTTATCCGGCAGCCCCACCTTGGTATATTCAGCAATATGGCTTTGAATTCTTAAAAGACACTCCTAGTAATGCTGCCGAGCTTGTAAAATTTGATGGGTATGTCAACCTTCCGATTTTTCAGACGCTCTACAGTAAAGGATCAAACGTATTTGCAGCAATGCCCTCCCTACATTCCGCTTACCCCTTGATTGTTTTTTATTATGGAATGAAGATTAAATTAGGAAAGATAAACATCTTCTTTGCAATAGTTGTTATAGGGATTTGGTTTGCCGCGGTATATACCAACCATCACTATGTTCTTGATGTTTTGGCGGGAACTATTACTGCAGCTCTTGGGATCGTGTTATTTAACACAATAAGAAAAATAAAAATAGTAAAGGCCTTCATTAAATCAATGTTAACAGGAATTCGTTAGATAATTTATAGCAAATAAAAAAGGTCGTATTAAGTTTTAATACGACCCCTTTTATAATTAAGCTCAATTCTTAAAAGTGGAATTGAATTCCGATTTTAGGAGCAAAAAAGTCTGTTCCTATAGAGAAGCTTTCGCTTCCTGATCCTTTAAGTTTGTTACCGTCAGCATCCTCAAAAGATTGATTATTGTAGGAAATCCCGTTAAGTGCGAATTCGATTCCTATCTTGCTGCTAGGGTAATAAGCAAATCCTGGAGATAGTGCTACACCAATGGAAGTTGAGTTACCATTTTTGTCGCCTACTTTTAAATCACCATCAATTGCTTTTGTTGTTCCAAATGCCATCGGCACAGAAAGGTGACCAAAGAATTTAAATTTATCAGCAACTGGTGTGTAATGACGAGCAAAAGGTGCGACAACAAATGCATCTTGTTTTCCAGTCGTGCTCGGCACTGACGCTTTAGAAGACTGATACCCAATTCCTGTTCCTACAGCAATATTATCATTAACGAAATAACCAACATTCGGAACAATTGAAAAACGGTGTGAAGCTTTGGCTCCTTCTGCATCAGTTTTTGATGTGCTATATGAAGCATTTCCTCCAAGAATAAACTTTCCTTTCTCAGTCTGTGCTTGAGTTGTAAAAGCAACTCCACTTAATAATGCGATAGATAAAATTAATTTTTTCATTTAGTTTAATTTTAAGGTTAAATAATAACCGAAAGCTAGTTCGGCTGATTTGTGGTACAAAGAACGCAAGACTGCTTCATTACTGAAAGGCTATAATATCGTCTAGTTTGGTCAAAAGGTCGAATTTTAATATTCTGATAATTTGCTGACATTCGGAGCAAAGCGCTAATATGATTTCCTTCTTGTTGAGGATGAGTTCATTAGATGAGAACTTCTATTTTCCGAACGGGTATTAAGTCAATTCATTTAAATTAACTTATTGATATTGTAAGGCGGTATTTAGTTTTTTATAAAATGGAGGCTGAAAATATTTTCCTTTTAAAATCATGCGGGTATTTAAGAATAAAAATTTCGAACTTGGTTGATTATAGTAAAATTAACTCTGGTTTGTTGGTCTAACAGTCTGTTTAGGAGATCGTTCTTTAAGCGATTTTGGTAATCGAAATCAAGATGGGTAAAGCCTGAAGTATTGTGTTGCAGCAAAATAGTTTATTATTCGTGTATCTTTGCTTTTCAAACAGGTTTTTACTCAATAAAAAGTATAGTATTGTCAAAGCTTCCTCAAATATTCATTTGCAATGTCAACCGTATTTTCGACGAGCAGAACTTGATCATTCCTTAATTTCATATGAATTCTTATTTGCAATTTTTTGATTTCAAACAAAAGGTAAACTATAAAACGGAAATCCTGGCTGGGTTAACAGTTGCGATGACCATGATTCCAGAGTCTTTATCTTTTGCAATATTAGCGGGACTTTCTCCACTTACCGGGTTATATGCAGCTTTCTTAATGGGCTTGATTACGGCCGTTTTTGGTGGCAGGCCTGGCATGGTTTCAGGTGGAGCGGGGGCTACAATTGTGGTGCTGATTGCTTTAAGCAAAATGTATGGTGTAGAGTATTTGTTCGCTGCGGTTGCTTTGGCTGGTTTTCTGCAGTTCTTAGTGGGGGTATTTCGCTTAGGGAAGTTTGTACGCTTAATCCCACAACCAGTGATGTACGGATTCTTAAACGGCCTTGCAGTCATAATTTTTATGGCTCAAATTGAGCAGTTTAAATTTACAGAAAATGGAGTTACGACTTGGTTAGCCGGTACACCTCTATACATCATGGGTGGATTGACTTTACTTACCATCATTATCGTTTTACTCTTTCCGAAGGTCACAAAGGCGATTCCCGCCTCATTAATTGCAATTATAATCGTTTTTGCGCTTGTTTTAGGATTAAATATTGATACCAAAACCGTAGGAGATATTGCAAGTATTAAAGGAGGCCTGCCTTCGTTTCACATCCCTATGGTTCCGTTTACGATGGAAACATTAAAGATAATTTTTCCTTTTTCACTGATTATGGCCGGTGTAGGTTTGATTGAATCGTTATTAACTTTATCTATGGTTGATGAGATTACCAATACAAAAGGAAAAGCAAATAGAGAGGCTATGGCACAAGGAAGTGCTAATATTGTTAATGGTTTTTTTGGCGGGATGGGTGGATGTGCAATGGTGGCTCAAACTTTGGTGAACTTGAATGCTGGTTCCAGAGCAAGATTATCTGGAATTATTGGTGCTTTGACGATATTAGCCATAATTTTGTTTGGATCCTCTATTATAGAGAAAATACCCATGGCCGCATTAGTAGGGGTAATGATTATGGTAGCTATTGGCACATTCGAGTGGGTTTCCATAAGGATCATCAACAAAATGCCAATTTCTGATATTTTTGTAGGGATGTTGGTAGCCCTAATCACCATTGTACTTCATAATTTAGCCCTGGCGGTATTAGTGGGAGTAATCATTTCGGCGTTAATATTCGCATGGGATAATGCAAAGCGGATTCGAGCGAGAAAGCATATCGATGAAACCGGCGCTAAAGTATATGAAATTTATGGACCTTTATTCTTTGGATCAGTAAGTGCATTTTTAGAAAAATTTGATATAGAGAATGATCCTTCTGAAGTCGTAATAGATTTCAAAGATAGTAGAGTGGCTGATATGAGTGCTATTGATGCACTGAATAAAATTACAGCTAGATATGCAGACATGAATAAACGTGTTGTATTGAAACACTTAAGTCAAGACTGCAGGGAAAAGCTTGAAAAGGCTAAAGGAGTAATCGTAGTAACGATGGAGGAAGACCCAACCTATAAGGTGATGTCGAATAAATAGCAAGAGCCATGCGTCCCTTTTGTTAATGAAGAAATGGAAGTAAATTAAATGCTTCAATACCCTGTCTGTGATTTAGAGCATTGAAGCAATTATCCGATTTAAAAATCCAGTTTGAATCTCGCTCTGACTCCCCATTCAGCTACGTGAGGATTGTCAAGATAAGAGAAACGTTTTACTAGGTCTACCCTTAATAGCTTGAATATGTTTGCAATACCGACACTTCCTTCAATATAAGGGCCATCATTAAGAGTATACGATATAGGTCTGCCGATGTCATCAAGCGGAAATTGAAATACTCCACTGTTATAAGCAGGGTTATTCTCTTTGCGCAATCCACCCCAAATTGCTTTAGCACTAAACACTTCTCTTAATTTTAATTTCTTAATCAAAGGGATCTTATTAAAAAGAAAACCATTCATATAGTACTGTACGTTAACAGCAGCGTAATGGTCGCTTATGAATTCCATAAAGTTCATTAGGTTGTAGGAATTAAGTTGATAAGCGTAGGTTTGGTTTGCTCTATGAACCGAAAGCAAAGGAAATGGAATGTTATTTCCTAAGATGGCGCCGCCTTCAGCTGTAACATCCGCATATCCAAATTGAGATAAGTAAATCCGTTTAAAGATGCTCGCGTTTATATTGTGATAATCGTATTCACCATCTAAAAATCCTTTCAAACCTAGGTTATAGTTTAAGGTGAAAATCGGGTGCTTATTAAAAATCGGGGTACGATACAGTTTACCTTGGAAAAATTGCTCATTAGGAGCATAGCGCAACTGAAAATTTAACTCTGTGGTATTCAATGAATGGATATCCTTTAACGTCCCGTTAGCTTCCTGCTGCGTGTATTTTAAAATTCCAGCCGGACTCTGTTTCCATTTGGTCAATCCCGCTTTATACGAAAAATGGTTTTCAAACTCACGTACGTATTCCAGGCGATAGATGTCGTTATAGAGCCATCGTTCATTATTTCCTCTTTTAAAAGAAAGTAAAAAGTTGTCTTCTTGGACAAACTGTAGATCCTGCCCTGGAATCTTGGTATCACGCTGAAAACTGGCACGTATATAGTTGCCAGGGAATTTGTAGATCGATTTATTGTTAAATGAATAAGTACCGCTGAGGAAATATTTCCATTTTTCATCTTTAAATCCATAAGCGGCATAAGTTTCTGCATAAAAACGCTTGCTGAATTCGGGGGTGGTGCGCCCCCCTATTCTCAAACGGAAGCCCTCAACTGGGTTGAAGCTGTAAAAAGTATTAGCGGGGCCCATTTCAACTTTCCCGAAGCTTTTATAACCTGCTATAACCAGGGTGCTAATGTCCATAAACCTTCTAAACGAAGGGATAGTCTGTAGGGTATCGATGTTTTTATAAATCGCAACTTCATAATCGTCCAAAGGCAAAGGCCTTAATTCATTCCAATATTCTTCCGATTCTTTTTTTTCAGCGTCATAGGCGATGACCTCGGCCGGACCAGAATAGACACTGTCGGGTTTCGGTTGGTCAAATACGTAATTACTATAGTCTACGGTGCGCTGTCCGAACATGCCACCTCCTTTTTTAGTAATGGCAAATTCCATTCCCAACGTGCTCTTGCTTAAGAAATAGCGGCCATCAGCATTCTTATTAAATTCAAGGATAGCCTCTAAGTTCCGCATGAAATTTAGGTTGATGTCATTATTAACGGTTAGGTATGCATTTTCTACTGCATAGTTTCCATCTAAGGTAATGTAGATTTTCCCTTCAAATAATAAATCGGCTTTGTTGCGCGGAATAAAGCTCAGCTCAACTAGCCAAGGATTATTCGTTTTGATGGTATCGGTAATGAAAAACTTATAAAACGCAGGAGAGCTGTTGGCTATAGGACTCAACAAAAGATTAGTGGCAATAGAGATGTTGTTGTCGTAAATATCAATGTCTTCATACAGACGGTTGAAATAAGTGGAAAGTCCATCATTATCAATGAATCGTGGATCGAACTCAGCTTTCTTATTGGCCAATACGTACTGTTTCTTTTTTTCCGGATCGCCGCGATAATATACCTCAGATAATTTCTCTTCCATATAAGCGGGTAGGGAAATATTTCCAGCTATTGCCGTGGAATCCTGTTTGTTGAAAAGAAATTGGTAGTTTTTGAATAGCTTCCGATCCTTAAACTTCTCGCTCAGATTGCTGAGTGCAAAGGATATCTTTTCGTATTGCTCATATTGTACATATTCGTGGGAGCCCATTCTGTTGCTTTCCTTATTTTCGATCACTTTTCTGATCAGCTGCACAGCAGGGTTTTCACGGTTGCGGTAACGGCCTCTTTTTACATTGATAACGACCTCGTCAAGCATGGCTGCATCAACATCCATTTTTACGTTGATGATCTGACTTTTGCCAGGATCAATTTCTTTTTCTACAGACAAGTAGCCTATATAATTGAATCTAATTTTTGTTTGACCGGCGGGAACTTGTATAGTAAAGTGGCCGTCATCATCGGCGGAAACAGCCTGAGTAGTTCCAGGTATAGTAACGGTAACGTAAGGCAACGTTTCGCCAGTTATCAGATCCGTAATTATCCCGCGAACATTCGTTGTTTGGGCAAAAGAAATACTGCTTGGAATAAGAAGAACAAAGAGAATTATAAGTTGAAGTTTCGCTGATTTAATCATTAAATATATTCGTATAAATAAAGGAATTTTAAATTGACCGCAAAAGTAGGTCTTCTTTTACTAGTTTTAGCTAGATTCTAATGAAGAGAAGTGGAATTTCACATTAAGATGCCATTATTTCTCATGATCTTCGAACTTGTAGTTCGCCTGAAGTTCTGCAAGTTTATTTTTTCCATAAGCTATCTTTGTTATCAGTACAAATAATACAGGAACGACAAATATCGCTAAAATGGTCGCAACAGTCATACCTGCCGCAACTGTCCAACCTATCGTTTGTCGAGATACGGCACTTGCTCCTGAGGAGAAAATCAACGGAACTACTCCAAGGATAAAGGCTAAAGAAGTCATAATAATAGGCCTTAACCTTAACTTAACGGCTTCTAAGGTTGCAGCATACAATTCCATCCCCATATCCACACGTTCTTTTGCAAACTCGACAATTAGAATTGCGTTCTTGGCTGCTAGGCCAATCAAGGTGATTAACCCAACTTGAGCATAGATATTATTGTCTAAATGTGGTAAGAAGGTTAAAGCTAAAATAGCACCAAACAAGCCTAGAGGAACACTTAATAAAATTGAAAAAGGAACTGACCAGCTTTCATACAAAGCTACTAGGAGTAAGAAAACTACAATAATAATCAAAGCAAAAATGCTTGCTGTCGCATCACCTGATTCTTTTTCTTGTATACTTAATCCAGAGAAACTATAGGCATATCCAGCTGGCAAGGTTTGTGCGGCAACCTCTTCTAAGGCAGTTAGTGCATCGCCACTACTATAGCCTTGCATGGCAGATCCACCAATTTCAATGGAACGGAAAAGGTTGAAGTGATTGATAATCGATGGATTTTCTTCTTTATGGTAAGAAACCATGGAACTTAAAGGTACGGAAGTCCCAGCATTATTGGTGACGTATAAGTTATTTAAGCTTTCGATGTTGTTTCTATAATTGGTGTCAGCTTGTGCAACTACTCTAAAGTTTCGCCCATATCTAGTAAAGTCATTGATATAGCTACTTCCGAAATTAGAGGCAATTGTACCGTATACAGATCCTATTGAAACTCCCATCTTTTTCACTTGATCACGGTCTACGCTAACTTTGTAGTTTGGCGTATTTGAGTTAAATAGGGTATAAGCCATTCCAATTTCGGGACGTTGATTTGCTGCTCCAAGAAATTGACCGGTAACCGCTTCAAAGTTTTTTATATCTCCCGTTTGTTGTTCTTGGATTTGCAAAGTAAAACCACCGCTTATTCCTAATCCGGGAATGGGAGGGGGTTGAACAGCTAAAAGGAATCCTTCCTTATCTGCTGCAAACTCTTGAGATACTTGCGCTATAACGTCCGTAACACCTCTTTTTCGCTCACTCCATGGTTTTAATTGAACGAAGAAGGTTGCTGCATTGGATTTGAAAGAACTGTTTAGAATATTGATACCCGTAATAGAGGTAACACCCGAAATCTCTGGGTTTTGCTCAAGTATCGTCCTTTCTACACGATCCACAAAAGCCTGCGTGCGAAAAGTGGAAGCTCCTTCAGGAAGGGATGCACCCATTATAAACACTCCTGCGTCTTCATTCGGTATAAATCCAGATGGTTTTGCTGAGAATAAACCGATTGTTCCTACAGAAATACACGCTAAAAAGACCATGACCAAAGGTGCTTTTTTCAGACACCATTTCACGTTGTTGGAATACTTATAGGTAACCCGGGCAAACCAAGCGTTGAATTTAAAGAAAAATTTATTTAACCCTTTTGCATCTTTACTTATTACTGTAGGCTTCAGTAATAGAACACATAAAGCTGGAGTTAAAGTAAGCGCAACGAATGCTGAAATTAAAACTGATATTGCTATCGTAACGGCAAATTGCTGATAAAGTTGGCCAACCATTCCAGGTATAAAGCCAACAGGGATAAACACCGCAGCAAGAATTAAAGCAATGGCAATAACGGGCGCTGTAATGTCTTGCATAGCTTTGTAAGTTGCCTCTAATGGTGTGAAGCCTTGATCTATATAGTGTTGTACCGCTTCCACGACCACAATAGCATCATCCACCACAATACCAATGGCCAGAACGAAACCAAACATGGTTAATACGTTGATCGAGAAACCTAATAAGGTAAAGAAGATAAACGTACCAATGATGGATACTGGAATTGCCAGTACAGGAATTAGGGTCGCTCTCCAACTTTGGAGAAACAGGAATACAACTAGGGTAACTAAGAGAATGGCTTCAATTAAGGTCAATACAACAGAATTAATAGAAGCTTTTACAATAGAAACCGTTTCGTAACCAATGACATAATCTAAGTCTTCAGGAAAAGAGCTCTTTAATTGATCCAGCGCTTTGTATATTCCATCTGCAGTTTGAACTGCGTTTCCTCCTGGTGTTTGATAAATTCCCATCATAGAGGAGGTTTTACCATTTACTTTCGAAGTGATATTGTAAGCAAATTCTCCTAACTCTACGCGGGCTACGTCTTTTAAATAGACAGGTGATCCTGTTGGGTTTGTTTTTACAATAATATTCCTGAACTCTTCTTCTGTCGATAGGTCTCCGTCTAAAATTACAGAATATTCAAAAGTTTGATTTTTTTGTTGTGGTGGTCCGCCCACACTTCCCCCGGGCATACGGTTATTTTGCTCTTGTACCGCAGCTGTAATTTGTGCTGGACTGATATTTAAACTTGCCATTTTACTGGCATCCATCCAGATTCGCATACTGAAAGGTTGCCCAAAAGACATTACATCTCCAACACCCGGAACTCGTAACATCGCATCTCTTACATACAAGTTTGCGTAGTTTGACATAAACTGTCGATCATAGGTTCCATTAGGAGATACCAGGCCCAATACCATTAGCATGTCCGTATTGGCCTTTTTGGTTACTACTCCCATCCTCCTTACCGGTTCGGGTAATGACGGCTCAGCAACAGCTACCCGGTTTTGAACGTCAACGGCAGCAATGTCGATATCCGTTCCTACTTCAAAGGTAACTGTAATACTTGAACGACCATCCGAGGTACTGGATGAAGTGATATACTTCATCCCAGGTGTACCATTAATCTGGCTTTCGATAGGAGTAGTAACAGTTTGCTCTACCGTTTGAGCATCAGCACCAGTATAAATGGCGGATACCGTAACAGTCGGAGGAGCAATACTAGGGTATTGACTAATGGGTAGGCCCGTTAAAACGATGGTACCAATCAGAACAATCAATATAGAGATAACGATGGCCATGGCCGGTCGTTTTATAAATATTTCTGAAAACATAATTTTTATAAATTGAATAAGAATTAATTAGCCGCTGTTCCTTCAGCTACAGTAGAACTTCCTGGCATCGAAGAATTTGCTGGGCTAGCATCAACTATAGCTCCTGGACGAAGCTTCATGATTCCTTCAGAAACAATTACTTCGCCTTCCTTAAGGCCTCCTTTAACAACGATGTTTCCTTGCATCTCACTGCCAAGTGTAACGATTCTTTGTTCCACCTTGCTACTATCGCCAACTACATATACCGAGTATTTACCTAATTGCTCTGATACAGCTTTATGCGGAATCACAATTTGCGGTTCTTGTGCTTTATTTAACACATTAACATTGCAAGTCATTCCCGAAACGAGCAAGCCTGTAGGGTTAGCATAACTGATTCGTACTTTTATTGTTCCTGTACCTGGATCGACCGCTCTATCCATGGCAACAATTTTTCCATTTAAAGCATAGTGTTTTCCATTTTGTTCGATGCTAAAAATGGAATCACTTATCGACTGATTAGGATTTTTTTGTAGTTCAATGAAACGTTGAATATCATTTTGGTTTACTGAAATATCAACCGCCATTGGATCATTTGTAGATACTGTATTTAATAGCGTTGAACCTGGACTAACTAGAGCGCCCAATTTCACTTGCGAAATTCCAATTGTTCCAGACAAAGGAGAGACAATAATTGAGCGATTAAGGTTAGCTTTTGCGGTAATTAAGCTAGCTTGCGCTGCTGCTATTTGAGAAGCGGCATTGGCCAAATCTGTTAATGCATAATCTACACGCTGTTTTGCAATTGCTTCTTTTTCCGCAAGGTTGGTATAGCGTTCTGCGTCTTTTTCAGCTCTTGCATGGTTCGCTTTCGCTACTTCTAAATTAGCTTTGGCTGTATTGTACGCAGATTGATAATTGGTACGATCAATTTCATATAGCTTTTGGCCTTTTGTTACTTTCTGACCATCTTGAACATAAATTGCAGTAATATATCCGCCAACTTCGGCGCGCAAATCTACTTCATTTAAAGCCACAACGACGCCAGGGTATTTGTCTGTAGTCGTTACATTCTCTTTTGCAACCGTATAAGTAGTTACCGGCATTGGTGGAGGTGCTGCGTGTTGTGTAGCGGAATTCGTATTCCCGCAAGATGCAAGTACTGCAGAACTGATGAATATAAGAGCTGATTTTATCGTATTAACGTTCATGTGCTATTTATTATTGATTTAAAGAGATGGTGCCTAAAGCTTGTTTAACGTCTAGTTTCGCAGAAAGCAAGCTGTATAGTGTATTTAAGTAATTAAGTTGAGCTGTTCGAAGATCGGTTTCCGAAGTCATTAGGTCTAAATAAGCCTTTATTCCTTCATCATACTGTAATTTGATTGTATTGTAAACATCTTCAGAAATTTCAACGTTTTCTTTAGCCACTTTCCAATCGTTAAGATTAGCTTTATAAGAAGCCATAGCCAATTCATGTTGACTGTTTATTTGATTTTTAGCATTAATTAGATCAAGGTCAATCCTTTCTTCTAAAAGTTGAGATTTTCTTATTTCTTGCCTACGCTTTGTTCCTTGAAATATAGGAATGTTCAACCTTAATCCAACCACAGATCCCGGGTAAGACTGGTTATATAGGCTTCCGAAACTATCGTGATTATACGCCAAACCATAATTTATAAAACCAGATAAATTGGGCATAAATTGTAGTTTATTATATGCTGTATTGATTTGTTGAAGCTGTTTTTGCGTTTGCAATTGACGATACTCGACGCGGTTTTGGTAATTCAGCATGTCTGTAGTGTCCAGCAAAATATCCTGCTCCATTTCTTGGCCATTAAAAGACAAGCTTAGATCTTTGTCAGCCTCATAACCAATTAAAGCTTTTAAGTATGCGTACTTATACTTCAACAATTCTTTTGTCCTTTTTAAATCTGCTTTAGAATTACTTAAACTGATTTGCGCTCTTTGGAAATCTGTTTTATCAACTAAGCCTACTTCGTATTGTGCTTTAGCATCCTGAAATTGCTTTTCCAAGCGGTTGATGTTTTCCGAAATGATTTCAAGCTGCTCTTGGCTGGTTAAAATGTCATAATACCCTTTGCTGACCTCTACAATTGTAGAGATGCTTTGATTCTCAGTGTTTTCATCAAATTGCTTCCGGTAAAACTTTGCTGATTTTGAAGCTTGAATTAATCCCGCATTCAAAATTTGCTGATCTGCTTGAATCGTAATTCCAGAATTATTTTTAGGAATGTTGGCTTGTTGTTGTTTAATGCTATGAGTTAAATCTGCATTAGCACTAATTTGTGGTAGCCAGCCAGAAAGCGCCGATTTTATATCCCTCTCTCCAATTTCTTCATCAATTAAGGCTTGCTTAACTCCTGGCTTGTTCTCTAAAGCATATTCTACCAACTGGGGCAGGGTTGCATTTTGAAGAACAGGAGAGCTCTGATTTGTTTGCGCAAAACTTTGATTTGCTGAAAAGAAAGCAAACAGGCTATAGAACCCAATAAGTGTGTTTCTAATATTCATTAATTTTGTTTAATTTATTGGATTGAAGAAAGCCTTCATATCCATGTTTTCAAAATCGAAGCGCAAAGAACGTGTTATAATTAGGGTTTTAAAAGTCTTGATTATCGGCTTTTTTGGTCTAAAGTTCGTTTGGTCGTTTTTCTTAGATTAAGCTGACAATTAAAAGTGCGTTTGTAATGAAAATGATTCACTTTTTCGCCAAATAAAACGATTTTTAGACCAAGGTATTGGTTGTCGAAAATAGGTATCTTTGGTTTTTCTTAGTTTTTACAGCTTTTTAGTAAGAGGCTTATAGTCTGTTTTGACCTATAAAGTTTACCTTTGGGGAAAATATAGTAAAACATTAATATTTGGTCTAATCTAGCTGTAAATGTATATGATTAATTGTCTGGGAGAAATAATGGTTAATAAAGAGATAAGTAAGGAAGTGTATATGATGGCTGACCTTGATCATAATAAGGTTAAGTTTAGGCATAGTGTTCTCAACGGATTGTCAGTATGGGAAAATCTTAAAACCTCTCAAAGACAAGATTTAAAACCTCAGGTTCGATCTGAATTCATGACCATCATGATCATTACAGAAGGTGAAGGTGTAGTCAGCATAGACATGAAAGATATCTACGTGAAAGAAAATAGCATGATCCATTTTTCGCCCAATACACTGGTGGATTTGCCCGATGAGGCACATGAGTTTACCATATCTGGTGTTAGCTTTACTTTTGATTTTCTTTCCGAAATTGGTATGCCTGAAAGAAATGCGGAATTGTTTAGTTATTTTTCTTCGCGCTACTCTCCAATTTGGAACATAGAACCTGAAGATACAGCGCTTATCAAACATCAAATTCACTTGCTGGCAGAACGAGTGAAAAAATATGCTATACATCCATTCGGAAAAGAGATTCTGATTCATGGTTTTCATATTTTTCTATTTGAAATTGGAGCGTTGGGGCAAAAATATTCTGAGATGACACGATTAAATTTCTCCAGACAGGAAAGTTTAGTCATAAAATTTAGTAATCTTGTACAACAGCAGTTCCGAGAATTGAGAACAGTGAAAAAATATGCAGATCAACTGAATGTCACAGCTAAATATCTGACAGAAGTAGTAAAAGAATATTCTGGCAAAAATGCAAGTGAAATTATAAATGATCTGGTTATATTAGAGGCGAAGTTTCTATTACGGAAATCTGAACTAAGTATTGGAGAGATTGCAGATGTCCTCCATTTTAGCGATCAATCATTTTTTGGAAAGTATTTTAAAAGGCAAACGGGAGTATCCCCAAAAGCTTTTAGAGAAACCGAATTTTTATCTTTATAAATGAAGTATTTAAAATTAGTAGTTGTTTTTACATTTTTAATTGGTTTAAAATTCACTGCCCATGCGCAACAAGACAGTATCCCTTTAACGACCATTGCTGAAAAGAATACCAAGCTTAATATGGATTTTCCATTGGAGAAAGTGTATGTCCATTTTGACAAACCTTATTATGCTATTGGTGATACCGTTTGGTTTAAAGCGTATTTAACAACTATTCAAAATCTACCTTCTCCATTAAGTAAGATTGTTTATTTGGATGTGATTTCTAGCAGAGACTCGCTTGTTGAAACGATTAAATTGCCGGTTAATAACAGTGTGGCTACGGGAAGTATTTCTCTTTCTCACCTTAATTTTAAGCAAGATAATTATCACGTTCGCGCCTATACAAGGTGGATGTTGAACTTTAACTCGGCTTACTTTTTTAACCATAACTTATACGTTGGCAATGCCATCAATAAAGAGCTGAGCACCAATATAAATTTTTCAAACACGTTAACCGAAAAAGCGGTAAAGGTGAGCGCAGGAATAGAATTTAAAGATGAGGAAGATAAGGTATTACGAAATAAAAAAGTAAGCTGGGAGGTAATCGCCGATTACGACCGTGTTAGCAGAGGCAGGGGAGAGACAGATGATAAAGGATTTTTAGCTCTGGAATTTAATAGTTCCCGAAATATACCTTTGAGAGAAGGCCAGCTGGTGACTACTTTAGAAGTGGAAAAAAACACCTATTTAAAAGCAAGCTTTCCACTCACATCGATCAGTATCGACAATGATGTTCAGTTCTTCCCAGAGGGAGGAGATCTAATCGCAGATCTGCCGACCGTGGTTGCTTTTAAAGCAATCCAATCAGACGGTTTAGGGATTGAAATGAATGGAAATGTAGTGGATGCTGAAGGAAATACGATTGCGACTCTGTCTTCTGAACATTTAGGCATGGGGAAGTTTATATTTACCCCTATCGCAAATAAAGTCTATTTTGCGAATATCGCGTTTTCTGATGGTTCGCAAGGAACATTTAAATTGCCTGCAGTAAAAGCGGAAGGCATAGGTCTAGTAGTCGATAATAGCGATCCGGAAAATTTAAAATTTAAAATTAACGCTAATGCAGCTTATTTAAAGCGAAACTTTAATAAAGGTTTTTACATTGTAGGTAGAAGTGGCGGAGTGGTGTATTATGCAGCCCAAAGTGTTTTAAGAAATCAAGTACATGCAGGATCTGTCCCGAAAATCAATTTCCCCTCGGGAATTGTTCAGCTCTCTATTTTATCTTCGACTGGACAAGTCTTAAGTGAGCGTATAGCATTTGTAATGCAGTCTGATACATTAAATATTGCACTGAAAGCTGATTTGCCTACATACAAACCAAGACAAAAAGTTAAGATGATGCTAAATGCCAGGAACGCCGATCAACCGGTTTTGGGCAATTTTTCGGCATCGGTAATTGATGAGACAAAAGTACCATTTAATGAAGACAGCGAAACCACGATCCTGTCAAGTTTGTTACTTAGTTCAGATATAGAGGGTTATATAGAGAAGCCCAATTATTATTTTTCGGAAAGAAATGCAGATAGGCTTGACAAACTAGACTTACTATTGTTAACCCAAGGATATAGAAAATATCTGTATTCAGATGTTGTCTCTGATCAACCTCCTGTCATAGGGGTTTTGCCAGAACAAGCGCTATCTATATCAGGCATGATACGAAGAAGCGACGGAATGCCTCTTGGCAACAATCCTATCCTATTGCAAATTCCAGAAAAGGCGTTTTATAAAGATGGCATAACAGATGATAAAGGTCGTTTTATATTTACCGATTTAGTGTTTCAGGATTCTGTAGAGGCCGTAATTAACGCGAGAGGCAGTTCAAGTTCCAGAAATCTAATGATTAATGTGGATGGCGAGCCTTATCCTGCGCTTAGCAAGAACGTAAACGCTCCTGATGAGTTGTTAAATATAGACACTGAACTAAGCACCTATCTAGCGAATAGTAAACTACAAAACAGTACAGGTTTTCTTTTGAAGGAAGTCCAAATTCAGGGTCGACCCGCAAAAAAACCAAGCCATACCGATCATTCATCTTTGACGGGCTTGAACATGATGGCGGATTTCACTACAGACGGAGAACACCTTGCTGGTTGTAATAATTTGGTAAACTGCTTGTCCACTATTTCCGGCCTTACCTATATTGATAATATGTTGTATCTCACCAGAAACTATAATTCTGGGAGCAGGATTCCGGCTGAGATTTATGTAAGCGGTATGCCTGTTGATGTCAGTTATCTTCATAGTATTCAACCGTCCGGTATTGCCTCAATTGAAGTGTTCTTAACGGATGGGATGAGTGGAATAAATCAAAGAAGTAATACTAGTGGAGTAGTGGTTATTAATTTAAAAGAGATCCCAAAGGGACAGCAGCTAAGCAGACAAGAGCTAAACGAGCTTTTCCCACCTTCTAATATGATGAAGTTTATGCCAAAGGGCTATAGTGTTGAACGAGTGTTTTATGTGCCTAAATATACTGGTCCGAGAACGTCGCTTCAATCCAAAGATAACCGATCCACTATACATTGGAGTCCAGTCCTTTTAACGGACGAAAATGGAGAGGCTGAGTTCGAATATTTTACTGCCGATGATAGCGGAACCTACCGAGTGGTAGTAGAGGGGATAGATTCTGAGGGACATATCGGTAGGTCTATTTACCGTTTTAGGGTAGAGTAACGCGCTAAGGTTAGATTATTTAACATGTATGAGTACGTTAGTAATTCACAACTAACCACATTGAAAACTCCTTTCAAGTGGTTAGGTACGCCCGTTGATAAAAAGGGCAGGTTTGTGAATGATGAAGTTCCCTTTGTCAGTTCATTCCGGCAGTTACTGAAATGGCAGACCATGCGAAACCCTCAGAGATTTGAGAAAAAGCATGATCGCTGGCGCTTGCCAATTGATTATAATGGTGATTTTTTAACAAACAAGACAGATTGTATTGTTTGGTTAGGGCATTCCAGCTTTTTCATAAGAATTGCTAACAAAACGATCCTGATTGATCCTGTATTTTATAATGTTTCTTTTTTGAAAAGAAAATCGGAATTCCCAATTCCGCCCGAACGTTTTAAAGGGATTGACTATATCCTGATTTCTCATGATCATCGCGACCATTGTGATGCCAAAAGTCTGAAGTTATTAGCGAAAAATAATCCAGACGCAATCTACCTTTCAGGGCTTCGCATGGATTCATTGTTGCGAAGTATTACGAAAAGTAATAATATACAGACAGCGGGCTGGTATCAAGGATTTGAAGTTGGCAATAAGTTGAAAATCTATTTTACTCCTTCGCAACATTGGGGAAGGCGAACGCTCAATGATACAAATTGCCGTCTATGGGGTGGTTTTGTTATCCAGAGTGCGGAAAAAATAATCTACTTTAGCGGAGATTCTGGATACGGAAAGCATTTTTCAGATCTCGCAGAGATATTTCCGAAAATCGATTATGCTATTATCGGCATCGGAGCCTATAAGCCCTTGTTCTTCATGTCCCAAATTCATCTTTCGCCATTGGATGCTATTCATGCATTTAAAGATTTGAAAGCTACAAAGATGATCCCAATGCATTACGGAACCTTCGATCTTTCCGATGAGCCTTTGAGCGATCCAATTAAAATGCTACAAAAGCTTGAAGATGACGAAGAAATTAAAGGACAGGTTGACTATTTGCACCCAGGAGGCACACTGGTTATAAGTTAATAAAGAGGAGTACAGCTTATATCTATTTGAATAACTTCTTTTGTTATATGCAAAGCATCATATATGTCGGATTATATGCCGGATATCATATATTATAATTTATATGTAAAGTATCATATATTTTTTTATATTTAGATTATCTAATATATTTGATACATGAACATGACGGCAATCCTCACCGGTGATATTATTAATTCAAGATCTAATGATGCGCAACAATGGATGGCGGCGTTAAAGTCCGTATTAAGCCTTTATGGGAAAGAACCCAAACATTGGGAAATTTATCGGGGAGACAGCTTTCAATTAGAGGTGAAGTCTGAGAAAGCCCTTCTAGCCGTTATGGTTATTAAGTCTTCCATTAAGCAATTCAAAGGATTAGACGTACGGATAGCCATTGGCATAGGCGAAAAGTCGTATCAATCAACCAAAATTACCGAATCTAATGGAAGCGCATTCGTCCACTCCGGCAAATGCTTTGAGCAATTAAAAAAGCAAACTTTAGCCATTAAAACACCTTGGCCCAAATTAGATCGTACTCTGAATTTATTGTTTGAACTGATTACACTTAGCATTGATAATTGGGCACCTATCTCATCTGAAATAGTCAATTCCGCTTTGAAAAATCCCACCTATAACCAAGGGGAATTAGCAGATCTGCTAGGTAAAAAGCAAAGTAATATTAGTGCAGGTTTAAAAAGAGCCGGCTACGAGGAAATACAAAAGCTACTCCAATATTATCAAGAAGAAATAATCGCTTTATGTTAATCCTGACTATAAAACTCATTTTAGCCCATTTATTTGGAGATTTTCTCTTCCAGAGCACAAGGTGGGTCGAAGACAAGCGAGAGAAAAAACTGAAATCAAAATACCTATACTGGCATATCCTGATTCATGCAGGGATGTTACTTTTAGTACTCCAATTTGACTTCAGTTATTGGTTGGGGGTATTAGCTATTATTGTCTCACACTTTCTGATCGATGTGATTAAAGTACTCATCAATACCAGAATCAATTCGAGGTTGTCATTCTTTCTGGACCAAGCTCTCCATCTAGTCGTAATTTTTGCAGTGGTCTATTATTACATTCCATTCAAGTTGGATTTAGACAAGGTCTATTCTACCCAAACTCTTTTACTTATCACTTCTGTTCTTCTCTGCACAAAAGTATCTTCAGTAATTATGAAAGTTGTTATCTCGAAGTGGGAACCCGAAAATAAAAACAATAAATCATTAGAAAAAGCAGGATCCTTCATAGGGATTTTAGAACGACTATTCGTTTTCGGGTTTGTTCTCTTAGACTATTGGGCAGGAATCGGCTTTTTACTGGCAGCGAAGTCGGTATTCAGGTTTGGCGACCTATCAAAAGGGGACGATCGGAAATTGACAGAATACATCCTAATCGGTACCTTATTGAGTTTCGGCTTTGCCATGTTAAATGCAATCGGATTTAAATGGTTATTGGAACTGTCTTCAAAATGATAAGTAAGCCAAGCGTTAGTCTTTGGAATAATTAGACGGTTTTTGTAAATATTTTGAAGTAAAAAATAGGGGGACAATTTATTATTTATTAATATTGGTTATCGAAATATTTTCGTTTAAATCAAATATATTTAATGACTATGAAAAAACAGGTTATCTTACTGCTTTCCTTGGCTTCAGTCCTATTCACAGCTTGTGGACAAAAGCAAGTCGATGGATGGACGGATTTATTTAATGGAGAGGATTTGACAGGCTGGAAGCAGCTGAACGGAAAAGCCATCTATGAAGTGATTGATGGCGAAATTGTTGGGACGACGGTGAACCAGGAGCCAAATTCGTTTTTAGTAACGGAAAAGGAGTATGGAGATTTTATATTAGAATTGGAGTTGTTTATTGATAATGATATGAACTCCGGAATTCAGTTTCGAAGCTTAAGCTTGGCAGATTACCAAAATGGAAGGGTTCATGGCTATCAAATGGAAGTAGATCCTTCTACAAGAGCATGGAGTGGTGGGGTTTATGACGAGGCTCGTCGTGGCTGGCTTTACCCCTTGGAACTTAACCCAGCAGCTAAAAACGCATTTAAAGTTAACGAATGGAATAAATACAAAATTGAGTGTGTTGGTAATACAATCAGAACATGGGTAAACGGTGTTCCAACCGCTCATTTAATTGACGACATGACAACCGTAGGGTTTATCGCCTTACAAGTACATTCTATATCAGATGATAAAGAGCCAGGTCAGCAAATACGTTGGAGAAACATCAGAATTAAAACTGATAATATAAAGACTACACCTTATGATTCTATTGAAGTTGTTAACTTAATTGCTAATAATCTATCGGGGCAAGAAATTAATAACGGTTATGAGCTCCTATGGGATGGTGCCACTACGAACGGCTGGAGAGGAGCTTATTCTACTAGTTTTCCAGAGAATGGGTGGACTATTCAAGATGGTATATTGAGCGTTGAAGGTTCTGACGGTGGAGAATCCACAAATGGTGGAGATATTGTAACCGATAGGATGTTCAAAGCTTTTCAATTAAAATTCGACTTCAAGCTCAACGAAGGAGGAAACAGCGGTGTTAAGTATTTTGTTACTGAATCAGAGGGAAATAAAGGTTCAGCGATCGGACTTGAATATCAGATTTTAGACGATGAAAAGCATCCTGATGCCCTCTTGGGAAGAGATGGAAATCGAACCCTAGCCTCTTTATATGATCTAATAACCTCTGATAAAAATCGTGCGCAAAAAAGAATTGGAGAATGGAACCAGGGGATCGTCAAAGTATTCCCAGATAACCGTGTAGAACATTGGTTAAACGGCTTTAAGGTATTGGAGTATGAGCGTGGATCGGAAATTTTTTTAGATTTGGTTCAAAACAGTAAATACAAGGATTGGGATAATTTTGGATTAGCGGAGGAAGGGAGAATACTATTACAAGATCATGGAGATTTAGTTTCCTTCAAAAGCATAAAAATAAAAGATCTTTAAACAAGCTGGGAAATCTTATAACTTATTTGAATGGAAAAGTATATACTAACCTTAGATCAAGGTACAACGAGTTCAAGAGCGATCCTATTTGACCATGCTGGTGAGATCGTTTCTATTGCACAGAAGGAATTCCAACAGTTTTATCCTAATCCCGGTTGGGTAGAACATGATCCCATGGAAATTTGGGCAAGTCAGGCGTCGGTAATTACTGAGGCGGTTTCGAAGGGGCATTTCGATCCTTCACAAATCGCTGCAATTGGTATTACTAATCAGCGAGAGACGACGATTGTTTGGAATAAGGAAACAGGAAAGCCTATTTATAATGCTATCGTGTGGCAAGATCGTCGCACGGCTGCTTATTGTGATGAATTAAAGCAACAAGGTTTATCTCGATTAATTCAGGATAAGACGGGACTCATCATCGATTCTTATTTTTCGGCAACTAAAATACGTTGGATTTTGGAGCATGTAGAAGATGCTAAAGCATTAGCTGCGGAAGGTAAGCTTGCTTTTGGAACCGTGGACTCTTGGCTGATTTGGAATTTGACAGAGGGAGAGGTTCATATTACCGATGTTAGCAATGCATCCAGGACCTTGATTTACAATATAAAAGAGATGAAATGGGATCAGGAGCTCTTGGATTTATTTGAGATCTCTGAAAGTATGCTGCCTGAGGTAAAAAGCTCTAGCGAAGTTTATGCGCACACGTCGGGTAAGTTATTGGGAAGAAAAGTAGCTATTGCAGGGATTGCAGGCGATCAGCAGGCTGCTCTTTTTGGACAACTGTGTACTGAAAAGGGAATGGTGAAAAACACCTATGGTACAGGCTGTTTTATGCTGATGAATATTGGTACTACACCCATTTTATCTAAGAATAATTTGGTAACTACCATCGCTTGGAAGATAGGAGATGAGATTGTATATGCATTAGAAGGCAGTATTTTCATTGCCGGTGCAATTGTACAATGGCTTCGTGATGAGTTAAAAATAATTGGAGATTCCTCTGAAGTTGAAGCTCTAGCATCGAAAGTGCCCGATAATGGCGGAGTTTATATTGTGCCAGCTTTTACAGGTTTGGGCGCTCCACATTGGAATCAATATGCACGGGGTACCATTTTTGGAATTACTAGAGGTACTAATAATAGTCATTTTGCAAGAGCGGCCCTGGAAAGTATTGCTTTTCAAACAATGGATGTATTGACAGCGATGCGAACTGATGCAGCATTAGAAATAAAGGAATTACGAGTAGACGGCGGTGCGACGGCTAATAATTTACTTTTACAATTTCAAGCGAATGTGTTAAATGCAAAGGTGATTCGGCCGACAATTACTGAGACTACCGCAATAGGAGCAGCTTATTTGGCAGGTTTAGCCATTGGTTTTTGGGGAAGTATAGACGAGATAAAAGAGCAATGGAAAATAGATAAGACTTTCATTCCAGAAGAGAATCATGTTGACGTACTTATTGAAAACTGGCATCGTGCAGTAAACGCTGTTTTAGCATGGACAGAAAGTGACCCTCAGAATGTAAAATCATAAATTAATATTCCCTTAAACAAAAAAATTATATGACTCCGTTTATAGCAGAAATAATTGGAACAATGACAATGATACTACTTGGAAATGGGGTAGTAGCAAATGTTGTATTAAACGAGACGAAAGGAAATGGCGGTGGATGGATTGTGATCACGACAGGTTGGGCGCTCGCGGTATTTACAGGTGTTGTCATTGCCGGGCCTTATAGTGGTGCGCATTTGAATCCTGCTGTAAGTATCGGACTAGCAGTTATGGGAGAGTTTGCTTGGGGCTTGCTTCCGACGTACGTCCTAGCTCAGTTTATTGGCGCAATGATTGGGGCCACCCTTGTCTGGCTCATATATCAGGATCATTATAAGGCAACGTCAAATACGAATTTAAAGGCGGCTACCTTTTGTACGGCCCCCGCACTTCGAAATAATAATGTGAACCTAATAAGTGAGATTGTTGGAACGTTTGTTTTATTATTTGTCATCTTTCATTTCGCGGAAGCCGAAATTAGTTCACCTCAAACGCCGATTGGCCTTGGTTCGCTAGGGGCAATCCCCGTCGCTTTTTTAGTTTGGGTAATTGGATTATCTCTGGGAGGAACCACGGGGTATGCTATTAATCCAGCAAGAGATTTGGGACCGCGTATCATACATGCCATTTTACCGATCCATAATAAAGGTAAAACGGATTGGTCTTATGCTTGGATTCCTGTCCTGGGGCCGATTCTAGGCTCTCTAATAGCGGGCGGATTATACCTCCTTTTGTATTAATTTTAATTTATTGAAATAAGCGAAGGCTATAAGCTACGCTTATTTCAATAAGTTAACTTCGTATAAGTCTTTTCGGCGATCCTTCATTGTTCTAACCGTACCATACTCGTGTATATCCTTCAATAGGTATAAATCCACGTCAGCCAAAACCACCATTTCTGTATTTGGCGTTGCTTCCGCTTTAACGGCATTGGTTGGAAATGCGAAATCAGAAGGTGTGAATACTGCCGATTGAGCATATTGAATATCCATATTGTTTACTTTCGGGAGATTGCCTACTGCGCCGGCTATTGCTACATAGCATTCATTTTCAATTGCCCTAGCTTGAGCACAATTTCTTACACGTGTATATCCATTTTGAGTATCCGTCAAAAATGGAACAAAAAGGATTTGCATTCCTTGATCAGCCATGATTCGACTTAGTTCCGGAAACTCAACGTCATAGCAAATTTGAATTCCTACTTTTCCGCAATCAGTATCAAATACTTTTACGGAGTCGCCACCATACATGCCGTAATATTTCATTTCATTAGGCGTGATATGAACTTTTCTATATTCATCGAAGCTTCCATTTCTATGGCATAAATAGGAAGTATTGTATAACTTATTGTCTTCATCAACAATTGGCATTGAGCCGGATATGATGTTTACATTATAAGTAACTGCTAGTTTTTGGATACGGTGTCTGATCTCTTCCGTAAGCTGTGCTAAAGTACGCATCGCTTCAGTTTCCGGCAAATGATTATAAGGACCCATTAGAGGGGTATTGAAGAATTCTGGGAATACGCAAAAGTCTGCATTGTAGCCACTTACAACGTCTACAAAGAATTCTACTTGATCGTAAAAAGCTTCTATATCACTAAAGGTTCTCATTTGCCATTGTACCAACCCTAGGCGAATGGTTTGTTTTGTAGGCGAGGAGGAGCGTGTTTCGGAGTCGTAATAAATATTGCTCCATTCTAATAGTGTTGCATATTCTTTAGATTCCTTATCTCCTGCAAGGTAATTTTTCAGGATTTTTTTAACGTAGAAGTCATTGGATAGCTGAAAAGTAAGGGTGGGGTCAAAAATCTCTTTTTGTTTTACTTTTTCAATGTATTGGCGAGGAGAGAGTTCATGTGCATGCTCATGGTATTTCGGAATTCTTCCTCCAGCAATAATCCCTTTTAGATTCATCTGCTCGCAAAGTTCTTTTCGGGCGTCATAAAGTCGACGTCCTAAACGCAGTTCTCTAAATTCTGGATGCACAAATACTTCAATTCCATAAAGCATATTTCCTTTTGGATCATGAGAGCTGAATTTTCCATCGTCAATAATTTCTTTGTAGGTATGCTGAAGGTAGCTTTGTTTGGAATTGGTAAGCAAAGCCAAGGCACAGGCTACCACTTTTCCGTTTACCTCTACACAGAGTTGTCCTTCTGGGAAAAGCTTTATCAGATCGCTGATATTAGCTTTAGACCATAAACTCCCTCCCGTACCGTGATAAGCTTCGGTCATAGAATTGATCAGATCTTTATAATCTTTGATAGTAAGCTGCCTAACTTCAATATTCATTCTGGATGGTATTAATTACTAATTAAAATAATGTATCTTGTTTTGGTTTGAAGGTTTTTCCTAAATGCTTATAAGCATTTTCTGTACATTCGCGCCCTCTTGCTGTTCGCATGATGTACCCTTCTTGAATTAAGAAAGGTTCATATACTTCTTCAATTGTACCCTCATCTTCTCCTACAGCGGTTGCTATAGTTTTTAATCCCACTGGTCCACCTTTAAACTTATCGATGATGGTGGATAGTATTTTATTATCCATTTCATCTAAGCCATGTTCATCTACATTTAAGGCGTTTAGTGCATACTTTGCGATTGGAGTGTCGATATTTCCTGTACCTTTTATTTGGGCAAAATCACGGGTTCTTCTTAATAATGCGTTGGCAATACGTGGTGTTCCTCTGCTTCTTCTTGCAATTTCATAAGCACCCTCTTCTGATATTTCGGTGTTTAATATTCCGGATGAACGTAATACGATATCCGTTAGTAATTTGGCATCATAATATTGTAGTCGGGAATTTATTCCGAAGCGGGCTCTTAAAGGTGCTGTTAATAAACCCGAACGAGTGGTTGCACCGATAAGGGTGAAGGGGTTTAATGAAATTTGAACAGACCGTGCATTTGGACCTGTTTCGAGCATGATATCGATTTTGAAATCTTCCATTGCAGAATATAGGTATTCTTCAACTAAAGGACTAAGGCGATGTATCTCATCAATAAAAAGAATATCACCTTCGTTTAAGTTTGTCAGCAATCCAGCTAAATCGCCTGCTTTATCCAATACCGGTCCAGATGTAATCTTGATTCCTACCCCCATTTCATTCGCGATGATGTAAGATAGGGTTGTTTTTCCCAGTCCTGGTGGACCGTGTAATAATACATGGTCTAGAGCTTCCCCGCGAAGCTTCGCTGCTTCCACGAATATTTTAAGATTTTCGAGGATTTTATGCTGTCCGGTAAAGTCATCAAATAATTGCGGACGAAGTACTTTTTCAATATCCCTTTCTGGAGAACTGAGGTTTTCTAAGCTGGGGTCTAAATATTCATTCATGCTCTATCTCTTTCAAATGATTTCAATTGTGATTCATTTGAATTTGTATTTAAGTTTATTGTATTCGCTAACCGTTTGCTACGTTTTAATTTATCAATTCGAGCCAGTAACTGTATTTACAAATTTAGGAATTTTATGTTGGGAATTGATATCATTCGAAAGCCAAACTTTCATGTGATTATTCTTATAAGACCGATAACAAGAGACTGCAGCAACCTTGATTGTTCTAAGGTATTTTTTGTTTGATATTAAAAGAATGAGAGTGGATAGGGGTTGCTATTGCATTTAAGAGGTAAGGGATCCATTAGAGAGATTTATAAATTAAAAAGCCGACGGTAATAGCCGATAGAATAACAACTTTATTAGCGTAGGTCGGTTTTTTAATTTACCATTTGCAAACCAATATTAAATTAGTTTGCAAATGGTAAATGTTGCTTATTTAGTAAGCTTTACTCGAATAGCATTGGGTCCCTTTAGACCTTTTTCGGTTTCGAATGTTACTTTATCGTTTTCTTGAACTTCGTCTAATAAGCCGTTTATATGCACAAAAACACTTGCTTGTGATTCAAGGTCTTTAATAAAACCATATCCTTTTTCTTTATTGAAAAAAGTGATGATGCCTTTTCTTATTAAATCAGCGGGATCTGGAGCTTCCTGTTTAGGGATTCCAATTTCGATGTTTTCAGCCTTGATTATTTTTTTTCTGGTAGGATCAGGTGGAGTATCTGTAATGTTGCCATATTCATCAACATAGGCAAGCATATCTTCAAAGCTAGTTTCTTTTTCAGGAGCATTTTTGCGCTCTTCTCTTTTTTGCTCTTTGTCTTGTCTTCTTTTTAATCTCTTTTTTTCTTTTTCTTTTTTACTAAATGTTTCTTGCGACTTAGCCATATTTTATTTTAAAATTAATTTTTTGTACGATTACTATTCATGTTACCTTTTTGTGCATTTGGCTTTCGTGGTAATAAGAAAAGGCCCATGGAGGGCCTTCTAGTGATGTGTGTGGAGTCGGAGAGATTCGAACTCTCGTCCAGACATAGTACTGTTTATGCTTTCTACATGCTTAGCATCCATTTAATTGTCGAGAAAGGGTAGGGTGGCTGCATCCCTATGCCGTATTCCGTATCTACTTTTTCTCGCAGGTTGATCGTAGTATCTCAACCTTGCCAGCTTTGTGGTTCGATGCCCCGATTACTCAAGCTACAAAGCAGAACCTAAGTGGGACAAAAGCTAGTCTAATTCTAAATTAGGCAGCTAAGGCGTAGTTATTTTCGCCATTTAAAAGTTGAAAGTTCAGATTAAAGCGCTAGACTAACAACGCGCTGCATGCTTACATAACCGTCTCCATCCTGTCAATTCCGGTCGACCCCATGTAAACTTTCACAAAGATACAAAAAATCAATGACAAAAACGAAGATGTTGAAAGCAACAAAAGGGTTTGTAATTGATTTTCAATCACAAACCCTTTTGTTAACTTTTTATGTATTTGTTAATTCAAGACAAATCTAGCCTGCAGGTGCTATCTCGTTAGTCCTTCACAATTGTAAATTCATCAATGATATGCGTTGCTCCAGCAAATTTATCAATGATGAACAAAACATATCGAATATCTACACTGATAGTTCGTTGAAGCTTGGAATCAAAAATAACATCCCCTGCCATGGCTTCAATATTTCCGTCAAATGCAAGACCTAATAATTCACCTTTTGCATTAATAACAGGAGAGCCCGAATTCCCTCCAGTGATATCATTGTCGGATAGGAAGTTTACGGAAATCTGCCCGTTCTCATCAGCATATTGGCCGAAGTCTTTCGCTTCATACAGATCGATCAATTTTTGAGGCAAATCAAATTCTGGATCATTAGGCTTATACTTTGCTATTGTTCCTTCTAACGTGGTATAATTATTCACCTTAGCATCATTTCTTGAGTCTTTTGGTAAGCTTCTTATTTTTCCATAGGACAATCGAAGTGTGCTATTAGCATCTGGATAGTATTTTTTATTAGGATTGGCTTCACGCATCCCTTTCACCATTAAGCGGTAGGCGCGTTGAAATTCCGCATCCTTTTGTTTTTGATCGTCCGATACATAACGATAATGGTTAAGCAAATCTGTGGAGAGCTTGAACAATTCGTCATTTTTTAATACCGTTGCGTCTGGATTATCAACAAAGTTCAATAGGCTTTGCTCATCTTTAAAAATACTTGTTTGAAAAGCGTCATTTATATAGGATGTAAAATCTCCATCATTGTTTCGTGCCAGCTCCGCAACATAGGGTGCAATTAGCCCCTCTCCACCTTTTTGAGCATATAGGTTCAACTGAGCAATCAGCATTTCTTTTTCCAAAGGCATATGGAGGCTTTGGTAACGGTTATGAATATCCGCTTTTAGTTTGGTTAATAGCTCAGTATTGTTGATTTGATCCATATACGCAAACAGCCCATTGCCAATAAGATAAGGAATTGGCGCTAATGCACTAGAACGTAATAATCCTCCACTTAAATAATTATCATGACGGGCTTTGTTATTCGTTTCAACATAATAGTCATAGATGGTCTTCATTACTCCATTATATTCTTCACGATTTTGTTTTTTTCTAGCCCACTTGATAAACTTTTTCTCTTCTTTTTCTTTAGTCTGAACTGTTTTATGAAATTTCAAAGCATCAATCATTCCCTGACGGTTTTTCCAATAATTGGCAATTCCAGCATATTTAGAGGCATATTCTAAATTTACAGCCTGGTCTTTATCCATGTATTTTTTCAATACATCCATTCCAACCTTAGAGCCTTCAACCCATGCAGGATAGGCATACTCTACATTTTGGAAAATTCCAGCAGATGGCATCCAGCGATTTGTACGCCCCGGATACCCTAATATCATGGCGAAATCATCTTCTTTAAACCCATTTAAGCTTATTGGTAAATGGTACTTTGGTTTTAAGGGAATATTGTCTTCTGAATATTCAGCTGGATTTCCGTCTTTATCAGCATATACACGGAATAATGAAAAATCTCCAGTATGGCGCGGCCATTCCCAATTATCCGTATCGCCACCAAATTTTCCAATGCTATTCGGCGGAGTTCCTACCAAGCGAACGTCATTAAAGTCTTGATACACGAAGTAGTAGAATTCGTTTCCATTGTAAAAAGATTTTACAGAAACGATGTATTTTCCACCTTCATCGTTTTCTTTTTCTATAAGTGCAATTTCCTGATTGATGACTTTTTCACGATCCGCTTCAGGCATGTTATCATTCAGCTTGCTTAGAATGCGGTTAGAAACATCGTCCATGCGAACGAAGAAACGAACCGATAAAGATTTAGGTTTTAGCTCTTGTTCACGTGTTGGGGCCCAGTAGCCATTTGTTAGATAGTCATGTTCTGGAGTCGATAGGCCCGCGATTGCTCCATAACCACAATGATGGTTGGTCATAACCAGTCCGGTTGCTGATACCATTTCTGCGGTACAACCTCCTCCAAATTGAACAATGGCATCTTTTAAGCTCGCATTATTGACACTATAAATTTCTTCAGCGGTCAATTGCATACCCATTTTTTGCATATCGCGCTCGTTTAATCGATCGATATGCATTAAAAACCACATGCCCTCATCCGCTTTTACCGTCAATGTAACTGCCGCCAATAGGAATAATATTACTAATTTTCTCATGTTTAATTTTGGATATTGTAAATTTTTAGATCGTTTTAGGTGTGTAATTTAATAAGTCGCAATTTGCATTAAAAACAGGAAATAGTCAAGACATACTAAATTGAACTGTATTTATTAAGTAAAAAAAAACCGACAGTCGTTATGGTAGCTAAAAAAGCAGTGGCTAGCCATAAATTTCCAAAGCCGAAGCTTGCCGCAAGTTGGGTTCCCAAATAGGGGGAAAAGATATGGGCTGCAGAAAAAGCTAACCCGTTAAGCCCAATATAAGCACCTTGACTTTCCTTACTCGCTCTTTGTAGCGATATCGTAGCCATAAAGGGCATTGCTAAGATCTCTGAAATACTTAAAATGAACATCGCTAAATAAGCTACCCATACCCCACCATTAATATGTAAAGTAAGGAAAGAGATGATCGTTAGAAAACTTCCTAAAATAATGATTTGCATGGCGTTCATCTTGCGTTCAGCAAACTGTACCAATAGCATTTCTAAGGTAAAAACAACAAGACCATTAAAGGCTAGTATCATCCCAACTCCGCTATCCTTTAAAAGAAAAAACTCTTTGTAATAAAGGGGTAGTGTACTGAGAATTTGAAAAAAGCAAATGCAGTATAATGCGCACAGGATATTGAAAAGTATAAATGGACCATCTCGATACGGAGACCGAGTCGGCAATTGCTTTGTGATTGGGATGTTTTTATGGTTGCTTTCTTCGGTAGTGCTTTCTTTTTTCTCAATTTTATGACCTTCTCTTCTTCGAAAATAAAAATAAAAGACTAGCCCAGCAGCCATTGCTGTAATTCCATTCCCGTAAAATAAATAATTGTAAGAAAGAGCGGCTATTAACCCTCCTAAAGCTGGGCCGATGGAGAAGCCTAAATTTATAGCCATTCGGTTTAAAGATAGTGCTCTTGTCAAGTTCTTTGGTTTTGCATAAAAAGCTATTGAAACAGAATTGGCTGGTCTAAAACTTTCAGCAATTAGACTTAGTATAAATATTCCAATCGATAAGCTGAGGGGGGTGTTCAATTCGGGAAGAAGAAAAAACAACGGAACAGTCAAAAATAAACTTACTAGCTGTACTTTGAAGTGCCCTTTTACGTCTGTTAGTTTTCCGCCCAACCAAGAGCCAGTTAATGATCCAAGGCCGAAAAAGCTCAGAACAATTCCCGTATCCCCAAGAGAAAAATGCAGGGATTCCGTCATGTAAATCCCAAGAAAAGGAACTACCATAGCACCGACCCGATTGATGAACATCACTAGAGCAAGCATCCATGCAGGTTGCGTTAATCCTCGATAAGAATTAAGATAGATTTGAATTATTCTTTTCATAAAAGTTTACAAAAATACGAATTCATTCAGTGTATTGTGGCGAGTAGATTATTTTTTATATATTTATATTGTATTGCATTGGGAAATCAAAACAGAAGCTCCTTTGCAAAGGGAATGGCAAAAAAGTGGAGAGGTGATAAAAAACATTAAAAAAACGTATATGATTTCAAGAAAGAATTTTCTCAAACAAGCTTCTTTGCTTTCTACAGTTTTGTTTGTTAGTCCTAGTTGTATGACTAAGTCATCACCTTCTTCAAAATCTGCTAACAATAAAGTTGGATTGCAGTTATACTCATTAAGAGAACAAATTGCTAACGATGTGAAAGGAGTTATCGAGAAAGTGGCAAAAGCAGGTTACCAAGAGGTAGAAACCTATGGCTATAATGCTACGAGTCACTTTTGGGGAATGAACCCTACAGATTTCGGGGCACTACTAAAGACTAATAACCTAGTCTCGCCCAGTGGTCACTATGATTTAGGATCGGTTCTTTCTAATGGTACCTCGTCTGACGATTTAAAGCGGACGCTCGATGAATACACGGAAGCAGCATTAGCAATTGGTCAGCAGTACATTATTATTCCATGGTTAGCACCAGAAATGAGAAGCACTATAGATGATTATAAATACGTTGCTGAAAAAATGAATCAAGTGGGTGAGGAGCTACAAAAATCTAATCTTCAATTAGGATATCATAATCACGATTTTGAATTTGAGGACCATGATGGTCAAACGGGCTACGATATTTTATTGGAAACTGATCCTCAGAATGTAGCAATGGAGTTAGATCTTTATTGGGCAGTTCATTCAGGAAATGATCCTATTAAATTATTTAATGACCATCCCGGTCGATTTAGTTTATGGCATGTGAAGGACATGGATAAGGTAAATCGGAACCTAAATACTGAGATAGGAAATGGCAGTATTGATTTTAGTACTATTTTTCAAGAAGGAAAGCTTTCGGGTTTAAAACACCTGTATGTAGAACAAGAAAACTTTGTCATTGATCCCTATACAAGCATTACTACAAGTGCCGATTATATTGAAAACTCGTTATTGAAAGAGATTTAAGATATCTTTGAAGCTTTTAATTAAGATATGGATAACATTTTAGTACCAACAGATTTTTCTAACAATTCAAAGCCAGGGGTCCGTTTTGCCATTCGAATGGCCGCAAGGAGTAAAGCATCACTCATTTTTATACATGTCGAAAATCCAGGCAAGGATACTGAAAAGAGTAAAGCAAAATTAGAGAGCTTTGTGCAACTGATTTATCAATCGATGAGATCGGATATGCTGGATGTATCCTTTGAAGTGATCAATGGCTTTAAAGCGGATTTGTCTATTTTAGATTACTGTTCACAACATCCGGAGATTAATTATATCGTAATCAGTACGAGGGGAGCAAGTTTTCTTAATAAAATATTAGGAACTAATACCAGTAATCTCATCGAAAAAGCATCCATTCCTGTTATAGCGATTCCGAAAGGATATCGAGTCAAGCCCCTTAATAACTTGTTATATGCGACCGATTTGGAAGATTTAGAAAATGAACTACAGGTCGTTGTTGACTATGCTCGTCCAAAGGGACTATCAGTCGAAATTCTGCATTTCACTTCTCCTTCAACAATGGATTTACAGGAAAGGCTAAATGAAGACCTTGAGGTGAAAATGAATTATCCCTTGAAGATAAGGATTGTTAAAAATGACGATTCAAATCCTTTGCTGAAAAATTTACAACATCAAATTGATACCATCAAGCCTTCTATGGTTTGTCTTTTCACTAACAATAAAAGAACTTTTTTTGAAAAAATATTCTTAGCAAGTATGACGCAGAATATTTCTTATCAGACGAATGTGCCTATATTGGCCTATAAGAAATTAAAAACTCGTTCTTAGTTGTTCTCCGTTTCACGAATTTCATAAGGCATTAAAAAGTCTAAGTTGGTCAGTCTTGTTAGAATTGATCAATTTAGACTTTTTTAACTATAAGCACCTTGTGAAATTTCCATTAAGCGGTTAATGAAATTCCCGAGGTTAAATAAATTTTTCGCTAAGCTTTACTAGTTGAAAGTCCACGAGCTTTTGCAATGGTGCCGATGCAACCATTTTAAGCATCATATTCAATTTTGCTTTCACCGTTAAAGATACTTCAGTTCCAGAGTCTACTGTGTTAAGCTCCCAAATTATAGCCACATCAAACGGAGCGTCGCCTTTTGGTAAAAGGACAATCTCGCTATTCGGCACCCTTTTTTCAATTTTTAAAGCAAATTTAGCCATGTTTTGAATGGTAAAAGAAGCCTCGTCTTTTGTAGATGACCAGTTATAAATATTCTCTGGTTGTAATTGTTCGTGATTATTACAATCTTCAAGAAAATTATAAAGCTGTTCTATTGGCGCATTTATAATGCGTTTGCCTGCAATTATAGTCATGACTATTGGTATTTAGACGCATCCCAGTTTTTAGGGTCTCTTCGCCAATCTTCCAAGATTCGTTTCTCGGCATCGGTAATATAATTATCAGAAACAGCAAAATCAAGAAGTGCTTCAAAATTTGAAAGGCTAATAAAACGGCATTTCGCTTCTTTGAAGTTTTCTTCAGCCTCTTCTAAACCATAGCTAAAGATAGAAACAAGGCCAACGACATTACAGCCGGCATCACGAAGTGCTTGGATGGCTTGTAAACTACTTTTTCCGGTAGATACTAAATCTTCTATTACAACTACTCTTTGACCATCTACAACTTCCCCTTCAATCAGGTTTTGCCTTCCATGTTCTTTTGCCGTTGGTCGGACATAAGTAAATGGTACACCAAGTTCTTGTGCTACCAATACACCTTGAGGGATGCCTGCAGTTGCGACGCCTGAGATCATATCTACGGCGCCAAACTCTTCTTGAATAATCTCCGCGAATTGCTGTCTAATGTAGGTCCTAATTGTAGGGTAAGAGAGTGTAATGCGGTTATCGCAATATATTGGTGATATAATTCCCGATGCCCACGTAAAAGGATTAGTAGGTTGTAATTTTATTGCTTTAATTTGCAATAAGAATTCTGCAATTTTTTTTTCAATCTCACTATTGTGATTCATGATGCAAATCTATAAAATTTATATGAACCAATCGGCTTTGATTATCACCGATTTTTCCCCAATTCAAGAACCTTCTTTTCAAGTTATTGACAGTCAATCTTTTGATTTTAAAAATCTTTATCAAAAAGTCAGTAAAAAAGATGATAAGATTCACTATTATATTCAAACCGAAACTCCAGATGCTTTTTTTAGGGCTCTAACGGCAGACATCAAATTTATAAAAGCTGCGGGTGGACTCGTGGAAAATAGTGAAAATGAGTATTTATTTATAAAAAGGCTTGGTAAATGGGACCTGCCAAAGGGCAAACTAGAGCAAGGTGAGAATATGAAAGAGACCGCTGTAAGGGAAGTAGAAGAGGAATGCGGGATTAAGGTAAATGCTCTAGGGAGAAAAATAAAAAGCACTTACCACAGTTATATCATGTTTGGAGAATTAATCATTAAAAAAACAAATTGGTATAAAATGAAAGTTGATAATAAACCTCAGTTGGTTCCACAGTCCGAAGAAGACATTACAGAAGCACTATGGATACCCAAAGAATCTTTTGATATCGTTAGAGCTAATACATATCCGCTAATAAAAGAATTGCTAGAAGGGATGTAATCAAAGGGCGAATTAAGGCATCTTTTCCATTACTTCTTGGGGCACTAGTCTTTTAATGTCTCCTTTGTATTGATAGATTTCACGTACGATTGTGGAGCTAATGTGCGAAAATCCTGGACTGCTAACCAAAAAAATAGTTTGTATAGAGCTATCTATAATTTGGTTGTTTTGTGATATCGGCTGTTCAAATTCGAAATCTTTTACACTTCTAATTCCCCTTAAAATGTATTTTGCATTATTGCGCTTACAATAATCGATGGTTAAGCCCTCATAGTCATCGATTATTACTTTGGCTTCGTTTTTAAAAATATTTTGCAAAATTGCTTTTCTGTTTTCTAAAGAAAGCAAATACTTTTTATTACTATTAACTCCTAACGCGATATGAATTTTATCAAAAAGGGGTAAGGCACGTTCGAGAATGTCAATATGTGCATTTGTAATGGGATCAAATGAACCTGGAAAAACAGCTATTTTCATTAGTATTATTAATTAGTGTTGATATTCATCGGCATTAATGAGCTGGTTACACTCGATTTGTTTACTAGTGGCAACAAAGCTCTCATGATGGTTTCATGATAAGTTTTTTCTAAAGATACAACTATTCTTCTTTCTCTTTAAAAAAGCTAAAAGCGGAATATCCATATTCTCTTTGACTAACAAATGCAGGATGTTGATCTAGTTTGCGCTTGCTGGGATGCTCTATAACCAATAATCCACCTGGATTTAATAGGTGGTTGTCAAAAATTAAATAGGGGAGTTGAGGGATTTCGACCATATCAAATGGAGGGTCAGCAAAAATAAAATCAAAACCCTGTCGGTTTCGCTTGATAAATTTTAACGCATCTTCCTTAACTACTGTAATGGCACCTAAATCATATTTTTTTGCAACTTCTTTTATGAAAGAGCAGCACTTAAAACTAGTATCTACTGAAGTTACCGACAATGCTCCACGTGAGGCAAGTTCAATGGAAATATTTCCAGTTCCGGTAAATAAATCCAAAGCGGTAATGCCTTCAAAGTCCATTTGGTTGTTAAGGATATTAAACAAAGCTTCCTTTGAGCGATCAGTTGTTGGCCGAGTAGGCAATCCGTTGGGTGGATGAAACCTTATACCCTTTAATGTTCCGCCTAAAATTCGCATTTACTTAATTCAGATAAAAGAAAGAATTTACTTGAAAAGCTACTTTCAAGCCTTGGGGACAGTTTTTTCTGATGTATATCGGCTAGGAAATGAATATGAGAAGAGTATTTTGACAAACGCTCATAATTTTCATCCTGATGCTGAATATCTCCAGCTAAATAGAATTGCGCATAGGCGATTTGAATACCAAATTGCTCCAAAACGGACAGTAGATAATAATTGAAGTCATCTGCATTTTCTTTTGGAAAGCAATTGTAGAAAACAAATTGCGCGTTTTTTACAATTGCAAATTCGATGCTTTCCTTATGAAAGTTGATTCCAATCGTATCAACATTATCCGATGCTATCAAAAGTATTTGTTGAATCAATAAATTAGAGCTTGGTATGATCTTCGTTTCGCCCAATAGGTTTTGCAACTCAAGTGCTTTTTCATTAATGGTGAAATAAGTATTTATTGTGGTGCTTTTTATTTCCGCCGATAATACCTGACTGTCAGAATCTAAGAAAGAGGCAATAGTGGCCTCCTGATCTATGCCAACAAATTCTTTAGGAATAAAAATAAAAGTATCGGGAAGAAAGGTAACGGTAATTCCAGCAAATTTTAAATTGATAAAGGGCCATTCTTTTTTTAAGAATTGCTCTAAAGGATGCTCCTCAATAAGTCGGATATTTTCCTCTTGATCAACAATGAGAATTCTACAGACGTTTTCAGTTACCTGTAAAAAGAGGTTACATTGCAGACTGTTCTTACGTATAAAGTCGTCATCCTGAAAATGTATTTTTGCTCGATTGCTCATGAGCAACAAAAATAGGTTTTACAATTGGTTTGACAAACCTTTTCCTAAGTTTCCTCTATTAAGCGACCTTGATGGCAGCGAAGAACTCTATGAAATTCTTTTAAATTCCATAAGATGTTTAAAATGCAAAAGTATTTTATCTAAGTTTGTAGGTGCAAAAAGTAAATATCTTTGTGAAGTATTTTCCGATGCAGCCTACTCTACAGCAAGTACAGGCTTTGGAAGAGCTTTTCGTGTTCATTACTGATGCAGATCCGCTATCCTGTTTTATATTAAAAGGTTATGCGGGAACAGGGAAAACGACCATTATCAGCACCTTAGTAAAAGCGTTGCCAGCATTAAGGATGAACACAGTTCTCTTGGCGCCTACAGGAAGAGCGGCTAAAGTAATTACTTCCTATTCAGGAACCAATGCTTTTACTATTCATAAAAAGATTTATCGAAAGAAAGTAGCAGGCACTCCAGATTTGGATTTCGTGTTGGCAGACAATATGCATAAAAACACCTTGTTTATTGTTGACGAAGCATCCATGATTTCTAATGAACGGCTTTCCTTTTCAAAAAACAGCTTATTAGAAGATCTAATAACCTACGTTTTAAAAGGAGATAATTGTCGCTTAATGCTTGTTGGAGATATCGCACAATTACCCCCTGTAGGTTTGATCGAGAGCCCGGCACTTTCTTCAAATATTCTCTCTGGTGCGTTTGATTTAAAGGTTTTTTATTTTGAACTTACAGACGTTGTCCGACAAGAAAAGTCTTCGGGAATATTGTTTAATGCCACCAGAATAAGGGAGCAGATTCGTTTTGATGAGAAGGAACAAGAGCAATTGCTTTATCCTAAAATAAAAATTAAAGGATATCGGGATATCTTCAAAATGACTGGCGAGCGACTAGAAGAAGGGTTAAACTATGCTTATGAAAAATATGGAATGGAAAATACGCTCGTCATTTGCCGCTCTAATAAAAGTGCAAATCTATATAATCAACATATTAGAAATCGAGTTTTGTATCGAGAGGAAGAGCTTACCGGGGGAGACTTTGTAATGGTTGTTCGCAATAATTATTTTTGGACGAATCAGGAAGAAAGTGGCCAGAGTTTTATAGCCAATGGAGATATGGCGAAAGTTTTACGTGTTAGAAACGTGCATGAGCAACACGGTTTTCGTTTTGCTGATGTCAGTTTAGAGTTTATTGATGGAGGGGAAGCTGAACCATTAAATTGTAGAGTATTGATCAATACCTTACATGTAGATGCCCCTAGTTTACCTTACGAAGATCAAACTAAGTTATACGAGGCCATTCAAGAGGATTACATACAAATTGCAAATAAAAAAGAACGTCTTGATGCCATAAAAGAGGACCCTTATTATAATGCATTGCAAATTAAATTCGCAATGGCCGTTACCTGTCATAAAGCACAGGGTGGTCAATGGGACGCGGTATTTGTTGATCAAGGTTATTTAACGGATGAGTTGTTAAATACAGAGTTTTTAAGATGGCTTTATACGGCGTGCACCCGTGCTACCAAAGAATTGTTTTTATTGAACTTCAATCCAAAGTTTTTTGAAACTTAATTTTTTTAGCGAATAATTCGATAGATTAGACTTCATAGTGAATGATCCTTCTAATTAAAACAAATGTTTCGTTTTAGACCTGTAAATGACCGATCGCTTTTTGATAAAAGGCTAAATTAGGGTACATTTCCTCTATGAAAAAAATATGAATTTGGCAGAGGAGAGATCGATAAATTTGTTTTTATATGATAATCCAATTGAAAATTTATCTAAGTTTGAGCTCAAAATAAATGAATGGTAAACTTTAATCGCTTTATTCTCAAAAATGGTTTGCGGGTGTTGGTACATGAAGACCACACCACGCCGATGGCGGTCGTAAATGTATTATATGACGTTGGTGCAAAGGATGAAGATCCTGAGCAAACGGGCTTTGCGCATCTTTTTGAGCATCTAATGTTTGGAGGTTCAATAAATATTCCTCAATACGATGGTCCTTTACAGTTAGTTGGAGGTGAGAATAATGCTTTTACCAGCAATGACATTACCAATTATTACATTACTCTTCCTGCTTTAAATATCGAAACTGCATTTTGGTTGGAAAGTGACCGAATGCTGAGTTTGGCATTTAATGAGAAAAGCCTAGATGTACAAAGAAACGTTGTTGTCGAGGAATTTAAACAGCGTTATTTGAATCAGCCATACGGAGATGCTTGGCTAAAATTAAGCCCACTTGCTTATAAAAAACATCCTTATCAATGGCCTACGATTGGAAAAGAATTGTCTCACATTGAAAATGCGAAAATTGAAGATGTAAAGGCATTTTTTAAAAAGCATTATACTCCACAAAATGCTATTTTAGTAGTCGCAGGTAATGTTAAGGTTAAAGACGTTAAAGCTTTAGCAGAAAAGTGGTTTGAGCCAATTGATGCCGGAAATCACTATAAACGCCAGTTGCCTGTCGAGCCAAAGCAAGTGAAAGCCCGAAGAAGAACTATAAAAAGTAATGTGCCGTCAGATAGCATCATGGTTGCATTTCATATGGAGAGACGGCTGGATGACGATTATTATACCAGCGATTTGATTTCAGACATTCTTTCGCAAGGACAATCCTCCAGATTGTATCGCCGCTTATTAAAAGAGCAAGAGCTGTTTAGTGATATCAACGCTTATATTACTGGAAGCATTGATCCTGGTCTTTTTATTATTGAAGGAAAGCCTCATGAAGGAGTAAGCATTGAAACTGCAGAGGAAGCACTTTGGCATGAACTTCAAAAGTTAAAATATGAATATGTGCTGGACTACGAGTTGGAAAAAGTTAAAAATAAGACAGAATCAACACTAGAGTTTTCCGAACTATCAATTTTGAATAAAGCGATGAATCTAGCCTATTTTGAACTATTAGGAGACGCCAATCTAATTAATTCAGAAGCTGAACGTTATTTGAAAGTTACGTCAGAAGACATAAAAAGACAAAGTAAAAAGTTGTTTAAAAAAGGAAATTCATCTACTTTGATATATCTAGCCCCCAAAAATGCTTAATAGAACCCATGCTCCTGCATTCCATCCTATAGAAGGGATTCCCTTTTTGCACCCCCAAGAATTTGAATTAAAAAATGGACTGAAAGTGTTTTTATTCGATTCAGGTGAACAAGAAATCGTTCGTATTCAGTGGGTGTTTGAAAACTCTAATTTTAACCCGTTAAAGCCGCTTCTTAATTCTTCGTTAGCTGGAATGTTATTGGAAGGAACAAGTAAATTTAGCAGTGCTCAAATTGCCGAAAAAGCTGATTTCTTTGGCGCCTTTTTACACCCAGAATATAGCTTTGATCATACATCGTTAACCTTGTTTTCGTTGAACAAACACGTTGAGAAACTCATCCCTTTGGTGTTTGATATTTTAACCGACTCGATTTTTCCAGAAAAAGAGCTCAAAACCTATGTAAGAAATAACAAGCAAAGACTCCGAATATCATTAGAAAGGAACGATTACGTTGCACGGAAAAAGTTTAATTCCGTACTTTTCGGCGATAGCCGATATGGATATGATCACCAGGAGTCTGACTTTAATACCGTTAAACGTACAGATTTAATCAAGGAATTCAATGATAAGTTTATACCCAAAAACTGCACATTATTTATTTCAGGAAAAATAGACCCAGTTTTATTAAAGAATCTGAGTGTTACTTTTGGGGAGAAATGGGAAAACAGTAAAGAGAAGAAAAAGTTTCAAGTCCACATTCCTGACTTTGTATCTTCTGATCTCGTGTTGGTAGAAAAGCCCAAGGCTTTACAATCGGCAATCCGATTAGGAAACCGTAGTATTTCCCGATCGCATTCTGATTTTCCGGGTTTACAAGTTCTTAATACCATATTAGGTGGTTATTTCGGCTCCCGATTGATGATGAATATTCGTGAGGAGAAAGGCTACACCTATGGTATAGGCTCCGGAATTGCCTCCATGGAATATGCTTCCTTTTTTACTATTGCTTCTGAGGTAGGAGCTGATGTATGTGCGGCAACCCTGAATGAGATAGAAAAGGAAATAAATCGATTGAATAATGAATTAGTTGATGGAGGAGAACTTACACTAGTAAGAAATTACATTTTAGGCTCATTAATGGGAAGCTTGGAAAACGTATTCTCACATACCGATAAATTCAAGCAAACTTACTTTTCTGGCTTGACATTAGACTATTACCTTTATTATACAGAAGTTGTAAATACGATCAGTTCTAAAGAGTTGAGAGATTTAGCCAATCGTTATTTAGATTTTGACAAGATGGTGAAAGTAATTGTAGGGAAAGAATTTAAGTAGAGTAACTAACGGCTCAACTTAAACAAAGCAGATAGCCAATAATTTTACTCATTCCATATAAAACCAAATTCAAAATGCCGAAACTAATTTGAAACGCTGAAATACTAACTCATAATGCTCAATAACTAACTCGCTGTTTTTTAATCCTTCATTTGTTTCTATCATTGAGCGATATAAACAGATGATATGAGTTTAAAGTTTACGTATTTAATTCTAGGAACAGGTATTTCTCTGTTTTTGCCATTTCTTGTTAGTGCGCAAGATTTTAGTAATATCCAACAAGCAAAACCCATTACCCTTAATGGGAGTATAGAGGCTCGTACATTATTCTACAACGCTTCTGGCATTCAGAACCGAAGAGAGCCATTTTCCTACGTGCTAAGCGGAAGCCCGACCGTTAGTTTATACGGATGGCAGGTACCCCTCAGTTTTTCGTACAGCAAAGAGCAAAAATCCTTTCGACAGCCATTTAACCAGTTTGGAATGAGTCCAACTTACAAACGGATTACGTTGCATGCTGGTTATCGTAATTTAAACTTCTCGCAGTATACATTAGGCGGACACACCATGCTTGGTGCTGGACTTGAATTAAAGCCTGGTAAATTGAGAGCTGGTTTTATGTACGGAAGATTGAATCGAGCAACCGTAATTGATACGGCTTCTCAAGCGCTGGTACCCTTCTCATTTTCACGGAAGGGCTTTGCAGCTAAGCTAGGCTATGGCACGGATAGGAACTACTTTGACCTTTCCTTTTTGAATGCGAAAGATGACAGTACGACACGTCCCGAAATGCGCTTACCAGATGCCATAAATGTCTTACCTGCGAGTAATGCCGTATTAGGCTTTAAGTCCAGATTTTCCCTAATTAAAAATTACTTTATTGAAGGAGATGGGGCGGTGAGTATCTATACTGACGATATTAATTCTCCGTTTCAAGTGGATAGTTTGGAAAACAATTTTCTCGAAAAACTCAAAAATACCTTTGACATTAATGGAACCTCTTCATATTTCACCGCTTTCAGTGTAGGAGCGGGCTTTGCAGAACGGTATTTCGGCCTAAAGGTTAATTATCGTCGCATTGATCCTGATTTTAAAACCATGGGCGCCTACTATTTCAATAATGATTTAGAAGCATGGACCATTAATCCCAGTTTCAGGTTGGCTTCTGGTTTGTTAAGGGGAAATATTAGCATTGGCACTCAGAAAAATAATATCCAAAATCAAAAGCAATCTACGAACCGACGGTTTATTGGCGCAGCTAATATCAGCGCACAATTTACATCTGAATTTGGAATGGATGTAGTTTATAACAATTTCTCCAATAACCAAACTCCTAAAACTTTAGCCGTAGGTAATTCCATTAAAATAGTTCAAACCAATCAAACTTTTTCTGTCATGCCGCGCTATGTTTTCACTAATAATGATCTACACCATATGGTGATGGTTTCGGCTAACATTTCTGGATTAAAGGACCATAATAGTTATATAGGAATGGGAAATCCCAGTCAAAGTCAAAGCTCAACCATCAATACCCAGCAGTTTATGGCCAATTATAGTATTACAATCCCACAAAAAAGTCTAAGTCTATTTAGTAACATCAATTACACTATTTTAGATCGAGAAATAGCGAAGGACACTTACCAAGGAATCACCTTAGGCGGAAATTATTCATTTGATAAAAACAGAGCTAGGGTTGGATTGAACAGTAGTTTGATACAGGGAAGTTCCGAAACCATAGGCAAAAGCACAATAATCAATGCCTCTTTAAATGGGAATTATCAAGTAAGAAAAGGCCAAAGTATCCGTCTGATGGTTTTCCTCACCAATAATAATCCAGGTTCGGTTATAAGTGAATACAATCCGACTTTCACTGAAACAAGAAGTGAAGTTTCTTATGTACTTAATTTTTAAAGAAAACTACTCTTTTGTATCGGAAAAGATATAAAAGCAAAAATCGTCCCTTGCTTTTCAAAACAAAATAAATAACATCATTATAATGAAAAAATATTACCGCTTCATTTCATTTTTTATACTGATGCTCTTGCATCAAATTCTGTGGGCGCAAGTCAATATTCAAGTAACGGTTTTGCCACCTTATCAAAGCAACGTCACCATTTACGGGTCTAGACCAGATTTAGTGATGATCAATTTGGTGAATACCAGCAGTCAAGAGCTTTCAATTCAGCTACATGGTAGCATTAGTGGTGACAACGGAATCGCGTTGACCAGTAAAGCCCATACCAGAAGTTCGCAACCCATTATTTTACCTGCCATGGGAACCACACAACTAAATGGTATGGAGATTAGCAATATTTTCGATCTCAATCAGGTAGATATGGTGGGTATCTCTGAACAAGAATTTATACACGGGAGCGGTTTGCCTGAAGGGATGTATAATTTCTGTGTACGCGCATTTGACTATAACGATCTTAGTCAGCCTTTAAGTCCAGAAGAACCCCAAGGATGTACGATATTATCCATCAGCAATAATGAGCCGCCTGTAATTACTTCCCCCTATGTTGATCAGGAGATTTCCGAAGCCACAGGATCTATGGGTTTCAATATTTCTTGGATGACAGTTGGGGCTCCGGCAGGTGTGTACTATAACCTTCGAATGGTAGAAGTATTGGGCAATCAAAATCCTAAAGACGTATTTGAATCCGTCAGTCCTATTTTTGAAATGCCGGTGCAATCTAATTTTTTCTTTTATGGACCTCAAAATCCTAAACTTGTGCCGGGCAGGCAATATGTTTTAGCTGTACAAGCAGTAGATCCATTAAAGAAAACAAACTTTCGGAATAATGGTCAAAGTGAACTAGTAACTTTCATTTATGGAGGTGAGGACATCTGGGCACTGGCAGATAGCGCACAGGTAGTTGCCGATAGAGAAGCGAGAGAAGAAACCTTAGGACCAAAGGAAGGCGAAGCTATTGAAGATAACGAATTTGCAACCAACCGCATTAGAGGAAAGCTATTATGGGGCTTCGTCTCTAGCTATGAAAGCATGATGGGCAAACAAGACCATTCTAGCATTCTAATCAGTGGTGGTGGAATGAGTAATGGAACGACAACATTAGCAGGAGCAAGAACGGGGTCAATTGGCTTAAATAACATTGCCAATCCAAATGGAATGCTAAACCAAGACCCCACGTCTGTGGGAATCCCAAGTAGTCTGGGTGGAACAGGTAACATAGGAACAGGCGTAAATGTAGGAACCACCCAAAATAGCGTGATCGGCTCTACAGCAGGATCAGGGATAGGGGGAAGAGGAATCAATACAATGGCTGTACAATCTGCTCAAGGTGGCGGGGTGGCAGTCGATCAAGGACGTGTAAGTATTGCTGGGGATACCAATATGAGTGAAAATGACAAGCAAGCCAGCGGACTGCATGTGATGAACACTCGCGGCATGGCCTCTATCAGTCATGGGTATAATTCTGGCAAAAGCAAAGCTCCTAAAGGAGAAGCGCCTTTACCTGGCGTTTATGTCACCATTAAGGGATTGAAAGACTATAACTCTAATGTTCCATTAGGCCGTGCTGACAGACCTATTACTATTACCACACAGGTTCTATTAGGAACTGCAAAGTCTGATGATTCTGGGAATTTTGAAGTAGAATTGACCGATCCTAAATACGCCGATTTGAGCGACTTCAACCGCATCGTAATGCAAGTGAATTCTGAGGATTTTGAACCATATGAATACGTAATCAATCGAAGTGAATTAGATCGAAATGTAAATGTAGAAATTGGCGATCATATTTTATCCGCCAAGACATTCGTATTTGAACCCTCTTTCTTATTGGAAGACCATACAAATTATCCGACGCTAGATTCTGAATTGGAAGTTACCGTTTATCGCCGTGCATCCGAAATTGAAGAGCATGCATATTTAAGATACGAAGGTGATTTGCCTGATAAAGAGCGTGTACAAAAGATCATTGATACAAAAAAACTAATCCCTGTTTCCAAAAAAACAATATCATTAAAGGATCAAGGGAAAAGTAGTTTCCCGAAATTGTTTTACTCTAGCTCGCTCCATGTCGAAATACTGCCCAAAGAGTCTTTTATTAAAAAGCGGAATGAAGATATCGCGGTAAATCAACAAGCAGCAGTTAGCGGACAGGAACTGGTGGTAATGCCTGAATATCTTTTACAGATGAATGTTCCATTCATTAGGGGGACGGTACGAGCCAGCGCAGGTAGTGGAGCAAGTAGTGGTGTGAATGGCGCATATGTCCAAGTTACCTTTAATGAAGAAGATTTAGTGACGCCTAAAGATACTGGAACAGGAGAAAACTCAAGCAATGGTGCAACGGGTGACTCCGGAGACAATACAGGCAATTCAGGTGCAGGAAACGATCCGCTATGGATTTCAATCCCTATACCTGGCGGTGATAGCGTCAATATTATTAACCCCGATCGTTTCCCTGATTTATTAGGAGGAGATAATTCCGGACAAGGAAGTAGTTTTTCTACTGGGCAGGATTTGCTTAACTCACCAACGACCCAAGCGTTAAATGATTTTGCAAAAGGGCCCGGCTTGCGTCCTTATACCTCCAGCACTTATGATAATGGAGAGTATACTATTAAGCACCTGCCTTTACTTAAAAAAGGTGCTAAATACAAAGTCCAATTAGTAGAAGTGCCTGCTCAATACCGACACATGAAGGTCGATACAGCTGGCAGAGATATGGGTGTCGATATTTTTTCCGATCACAATACGGTTGACTTCCTCATTGATGCTACTGTAATTACCTTGAAAGGTCAATTGGTGGACAACGATGGAAGAGGTGTTTACGTGGAAAACGTACGATTTAGAGACGGAGCTAGCTTCAACACCCAATCTGATGGAAGCTTTGAGCAAGACATGATTGTTCAAAACCAAATATTAGACATTAAAGGAAAATTAGGATACCTTGATACCGCAGTAAACGTAACGATAGCAGATTTAAATAACCCCCCACAAGTGCTAGACATCGGCAAGGTAACTTTAAAAAGGAAAGTGAGTAAATCTCTTTTTACTGTTATAGAGAAGAACAAAGCGAATACCGTTTTAGCTGGAGTGGAGATACAATTGGGTGATACTACCCATAAAACCAATGCGCAAGGACAATGGCTATACGAAGGTCCAGGTCGCAAAACCTTGGTCACCTTTATTCCTCCTGCAGAATCTGGCTATGTGGCTACGCAACTTGATATTGCCCTAGACGGTGGCGGAGAGCAAAAAGAGTACTTAATTTCCTTAGAAAAGGGCGTGAAGCTTTTTGGAAAAGTTCAAAGTGGCGGGAAGGCTATATCCGAATCTGATATCCAAGTCGACGACAAGGAGTATCTAAGTACCAAGACCGACGCGGAAGGGAAGTACTCCCTGTATGTCCCCAATAATGCACGTCCAAAACTTGTAAAAGCTGCAAAATCAGGATATTATAGCGACAAGAAAGAACAGCTTACCCAGGCGGAAGAAGTTGAACTTAACTTTACCTTAAAAGATGGTGGCGGAAAGAATATTTCTACGTTACTAGGCTTTGATATCCAGCTTGATAACTCTCAGGAAAAAGACGGTAAGACCATTTGGAACGGAAAGTTTGTAGGTATGAAATCCAATTCAGATTTATTTGAAGGCAGTCGCCCACAGCAATTGGCCTTTAAAAACCTTGAAGTAACTTTCGATGCCAATGGCAACGCAAAACCAAAAGGGAATGAAGTAATTACGGATGCCAAGCAACTTAAACTAAAACTGTTCGACTACCTGCCGATCTTTATGAATGGCGATGGCGATAAACCTTTAAAGGTATTCGCAAACCCAGATGGAATGGGAAGCATATCCGGCATCTTGCAAATTGATGTTAACCAATGGGTCAAAAACGAAATTGGCGTTAACATAGGTAGAATTCGGAACGCACAACTAAGAAAATACAATACAACGGGAAGCGCAATTATCGAAGTGTTCAATGCCGATAAAAGCAGAACCACACCGCAAGTAGACTTTGTTTTATCCAAAAAAGACACAGCCGATATTTCCATTGAACTCTTTGGATTTAAAATGAATATGGATCTTACAAAATCCATCGTCAGTCAAAACGGCTTCTCTACCGCAGGCTATGTACTGACACCAGCTATTGGTATCGTAAAAGCCGATAGTATAGCGATCGACCTTTTAAAAATATCCCGTCAATTTGGATTGGAAGAGATTAAGTTTAGCCATACGCTGCCCGACTTAGAAATTGGAAACTGGGTGGCCGCTTTAGGGAAGGTAAGCATGGACGAGTTCGGCTTTAAGCTGGAAGGGCAAATTGATCTAAATAAAACGCCCAAAGACAAAGAAGCAAAGGGAGGGACCAGTGGCGCAGCAGTGGCCGAAGGCGAAAATAAAATTGCCTTCAGCAAGCTGAGCTTTACTAATTCTGGACTATTTGGCGGAACCTTTACCTTGCCGGCCGATGGAATATCTGTATTGGGCTTAATGCAAGCAAAGAAAGGCGAAACACCCATGACTTTCCAGAGAAAAGATGATGTCTATACAATCGCGGGAAGTGCAGTTTTTAAATTTGAGAAACTCATTAAAAAGGAAATTAAAGTAAATAGCTTCCAGGTGCAAAGTGATGGTCATTTCTTCGCAATTGCGCCTACTGATTATTCACTTGATCTAGGTTTTGCTAGCTACACATTAGAAGGTGTCGAAATTAGAAACAAAGCGAATGAAGCTCCTTCAATTAGCTTAAGAGGTGAATTTAAGGTGAGCGCGCTGAATGCCTTTAAAATGCAAGCTAGCAACATCAATTTCGTATTAGATCGGAATGGAAACGTAGATTATAAGATCGACTCTATTGCTGCATCCTTTAAAACCCCAGTATTTGACGCCGAATTTGCTTTAGGTCTATTAGATTCCACTGGAGTAAAAGGCTTTAGTGGAAGCGGGAGTATGGGCATTCCAAGTACACCAATCAATGCGGCTTTAAACTTTGCGTACCATAAATACGATAACGATGAGAACGACAAGGATCAGTTTTTCTTAGCTGCTGGTTTCCGTGCGGGAGCCATTATACCAATTGGAGCGGTAACAATTGATAGTGTAGGAGGAGGGTTTGCGTACAACTCGAAAGAGAAAGAGTTTAAAGTTGAAATTGGAGGAAATGCCAGCATCTTAAATGCGAAACATTTGGCACAATTAAAAGACATGAAGTTGGGTGTTACCAGCAACTCGGGAGCGAACTCCGGCGTCATCGTCCATGGCGAAACTAATGTGGTTGTGGGATCCATAGTCAACCTCGCAAAAGCAAGTGTAACCATGAATACACATGCTAAACAATTCTTGGTAAATGTGGATGGTCAGTTCTCGCCTGTCGATAATTTGGCTAAGATGCAAATCAATGGCGATCTAATTGTACAGTGGCATCCCGATGATACGTATGTGTTCCTAGGTGCGCATGCAAATGCGAATTTGGCAGGGATTTTAAAAGGACAGGCAGACTTTGCCATTGGGGTAAATGTGAAAAGCCCGCGCAGCCATCCGATGACGAGGAAATATTTCACTAATTTAGATGCCACTTTGGCCCAGGATGTCTTTACTGGAGCCTATGTAAATGGCTTAGTCGAAAAGGACATAAACTTCAATGCTGATGTTTGGATTGCCGCTGCGAAACTAAAGCTCGACAGTAGGGCCAATGCCGTGTTCTTTGTTAATTTTGCAGGTCAACGCGAGTTACTAATGCGTATGGATGGCCGTATTCACTTAGAAGCCGGTATTAGCCTTTTAGGCTGGAATGTTATCGGCGCCAAAGCCGGTGCATGTTACGGAATTGGAGGCGGATACCAACAGAGCTTAGGAGGCTGGAATTTTGACGGCTATGCGGCTGTTTATGCCCGTGTGGATATTCTCAGACCGCACTCATGTAATGATTATACCATACTAAGCACAAGTCCAGGCGCCACAGTTTGCTTCCATGCTCATGGTAGATTGAATTATAGAAACAATACATTCTCCATAACTGGAGGAATCGGTAAAGAAGATGCTAATAATTGTCCTCAATAATAGATGTGATGAAAACGTTCATGAAGAATATACAATATAACAATACAGCCAAGCTTTCGATTCGAAGCTCGTGGAAGTCTATCCTCCTGATTTCATTGTTGGGACTTTTTCCGATTTTAAATTTTGGACAAGAAAAGCAGCAAAGTCAGGTAGACCAACTCTTTTTAAGCGGACCAAAAGGTACCGTCATTCAGTTAATTTTCAGTGACAACTATATCAAAGCGTTGAAATTTGACCCTAATGAAAAGGTAATGATCTACAAAAGTACAGAGAAGGGCAAGAAAAGAACACTCGTTGGAGAGACTTCTTTCCCTGTTTCAGCTTCAGAGTTTAGCGCCCGTTTAGGAGCAGAAAACATACAAGTTCTAATGAGAAGTTTCAATTTCAGTAGTGAAGAAGCGCTCTATAAAAAAATCCGAAATCAGCCAGTCGACTCCTTGGGCTTAAATCTATTTTCTATTGAATTGCAAAGGGCGTTAGGATTGACGTATATCGATGAAAGTTGGAAAATAGGAGAGGCGACCCATTATGAAATCGAAAAGGTAAATGCAAATGGCGAAGTTATCCATCGCATGAAACATATGATCAGTGGAAAGGTTGCGCACTATCCACAAAAATTCCGACTTTCAGAAGAAGCAATGACAGACAGTCTGGCCCGATTCACTTGGTCCGTCCCCGCGAAAATCGAACCCAAAGGTGGTTTCCCTATTTTCTCAAAGCTCATGCAAAAGAAAGATTTAGAAGCAGATTATTATCCAGTTGGTCAAGGGATGGTATCTCCTTCAATAAATGGCGATTCATCTCATGTTTATTATAGTCAAGAAATTGCACCTGCGCAAGCGTACTCATTTTATAGCGTATTGTATGATTGGGCAGGCAACGAAAGCCAGCCCTCCGATACTACGTACACGCTTTCCGTATCTGCAGATGAAATTGAACTCATCACTGAATTTAGAGCGAAAGCCGAATCTGATGCAATCGCATTAGCATGGAAGCCATTGAAAAAGTCAGCGCTTTATACCGGAATAGAAATCTCCAAATCCCGGATCCGCGATTCAGGCTATGTGGTGTTGGATACTTTGAACGGACAGGAAATCTCTTATCTTGATAGAAAAATCCTCAAAGGTTCTGCATATTATTACCGTATTCGTCCCCTTTTATTAGTGGATAACCCGGCGTTGGCTTCGGAGTTCTCCGAAACTAGTGCCACTATTTTATACAGTGACGACCATCCTGCACCTGAAAAGCCAGCGGGTTTGCGCGTGGCTTCTCATCCAGAGGGTATTCAAGTTAGCTGGTGGACTCCGAATGAAATTGATATTTTTGGATATTATGTTTTAAGAGGTATTGATCCCAATAATATGGAACGAATAGGTGAAATTGCCCGCGATACCGTATTTATAGATAAAGAGTTCCCTGTCCGATTTTCTGGTGATTTGAATTATGCGCTGATCGCAATGAACCAAAATCAGCAATTGAGCGATACCTCCGAAATTGTAGCTTTTGGTATTCGTCAGCAAGTTGCGCTAACGCCGCCTGCTGGCTTATCCATCTATGAAGGCGAAGAAAGCATAAGTTTGCGTTGGAATGATGTGAAAGCCATCGATGATCGAGTTACCAACTATCTCCTCTTAAAAAGGAAAAAAGGAGAAGAGAAATACGATTTGGTGGAGGTAGACAATAAAATTGATGTACCTTTTTACTCCTATAGAATTGATGAAAACGATCAAGGATCAATCTATGAATACGCAGTCGCTAGCCAGGATATTTGGGGCAACTACAGCGCACCCAGCGGCCCAAGCGAAGCGAACTTAAGCCGCTCCTTGAAAATGCAACCCCCTAGTGAAATTCTCCTTCGAAATTTAAATAATGGTATTGAAATTAGCTGGCCCATCGCATACGAAGTTGGAGAGGAAAACTATGTCATTTATAGAAAAGCAGAAAACGAAAATGCATTCGAAGAGATTGCAAAAGTAAGTCCAAGCACAACTGAGTTTTATATGGATAGTTCAACCATAGAAGGGCAACTCTATGAATACAGCATTTCCATTTTAAATAAAAACATAGAAGGAGAAAAAAGTAGTGCCTATTCAATTAGGAGATAGTTTATTTTTTCAAAATTCGAATTAATGTAACTATAGATCTACCCAATTTAAGGTTATATCAGTTTTTTATTAATAAATAACTTAAGGTCTTTGTGGAAAGAAGCTACTTCATTAAAGCTTTTCTTTTCTTGTAGCTGTAATCCTTTTTCTTCTTATTTTATTAATTTTTTTCGAAATATCAAACAAAAAATAAAGAATAATACAAGCCCCAAAGAATAAATAAGACTGAACAATGTTTAGTTTTGTTTCAGCAAATATCTTAACAAACTCAAAGTATTGAGATGTAAGTAAATAGGCTATTGCAAAAAGAATAATCTTACCTTTATTATTCGCATAGAAAATATAGACATAGGGCGACATTAAAAGAAATATAGGGAATAAAATGGCATAATGATGCTCCCATGCTATAGGAGAAGCTATAGTTGTGCATAATATCATAATGCACAATTCTATAATATTGGGCTTACGGTTTTTATACCTCCATAACAATCCACCTAATATTAATAATAACGAAGTGATTAAAGTGATAATATGTACTGTGGGATTGTAGTCCGGAAATGTACCATCCCAAGTCAAATTATCCCCATTAAATAGGAACCTATTTAAAAGTCCATTAATAGATTGATTTGCATAATACGCTTCACCATGACGAGATAAAAAGGATAAGACATTCAGATACTGCAAATTGTTATCGAAACCATAGAAAGCTATGCTTATTAGGGAGAACGTACCAATTACGAATAATCCAGATAACACCATTTTCCATTGTTTTCTGAACGCTCCCCACACTAGTATTAATCCTAATTGAGGTTTTATAACACATATTAATCCGAATATCAATCCCACCAGTATTTTTTTATCCTGTTGCCAGCAAAGCATTGCTAGAGCAGTTAATACTGTTAATATAGTTTGGATTTGCCCCAAACTATATGAACGAAGAATGGGGTAAAAAAGGAAGGTTAGGACTAAAACAAGAACGTAAGTTAAGCGAATTTCAAATTTTGAACGAAAGCTTATCTGTTGTATCTCATTCTTCCTTAAAGTCCCTATAAGTATTTTTGCAGAAATGAATCCAAAAACAGGTACACAGATCGCCGATATGCGATCCAGCAAAAAAGATATTTGAATGTATGAAATACCTAATATACGTTCAGGGAGATCAAAAATTAATAAACTACTTAACGGATATTGAAATTTTATACCTTGTTGGAAAAGTATGTCATATACTGGTTGATTTGGTGTCGTTTTAATAAGAGTCAGTGCATCAATCATAGGTTTCCAGGAATCAGTACCCGGATGAGACACAATTTTCTTTAGAGAAGAAAGTATGTTCGGTTTAATTTGCAATATGACAAGAATGAACGTCATAATTGCACATAGAAATATGATGAAGATTAGCCATCGGATTAAGGGAACAGAATTTCTGAGCTTTGCTTGTGAGGTCAGCATATTGAAAGTATTCATCTAATTTATACTACACTCTATAATCAAAAATATTATTTGAAAGGAAGAATAACTGACAAGCAGCTTTAGGCTGACTCGTTTGATCTGATTTGTTTATAGCTCCCTCCACAAAAACCGTATATCAGGAAACCTGATTTCAAAACTCCGATGTGATTTTATCTTAAGTTTAGCTACAATTTTTCCTAAATCGTTCTCAACGATTATAGCTAAAGCTTAATTCTAGTCTAAAAGGTTTCACCGCTAAAGAACAAATTAGTTGATAGTGGTAATTCTAAAATAACATTCACTTAATCAACATAGGTTTTAATGCTTTGTTTGTCTGTGTGCGAAAAAAATCTATATACTATTGAGCAGTAATATTTTAAATTTATTGATGGGATATTGATTGTTAAACACAAAGAATCTGGTATTGGGAGTAATTTTATCTGTCAAACAACGCAACCGACAAAACAATTAATTGACTGCAAAAAGGTAGTTTTAGATATAGCATTTTTAAGAGAAGAGAAGTGGTGTGTAATTTGCTAAATTATACACCACTTCTTGTTTTGGAAGTGCCCAGGAGCAGATTCGAACTGCCATGCCCGTTAAGGCGCCACCCCCTCAAGATGGTACGTCTACCAATTTCGCCACCTGGGCAAGTGATTCAGGTGGCAAAGATATCATTTCCTCGCAATTTGTTAGAATAATTCCGGAAAATTTAATCCATTTCGTTCAATAAATCGTTATATTTATAGAAGGGAATAGCATCATGGCTAACTTAAATTAGGGTATGAAGAAGATATTTTTATTCTACGCGTTAATTTTGGGAAGCATTTTTTCATATGCTCAAGATAGCAATGCAATACTTGGTAAGTGGCAAAACACAACAGGCGAGGGGCGTATTGAAATCTTTAAAAAAAGCAATATGTATTTCGGCAAACTATATTGGCTACGAGAACCTAATAATGACCCAGGAATACCAAAGCTGGATGTGAAGAATCCAGATCCAGCGAAACGAAATCGACATGTAAAAGATCTGGAAATCTTAACAAACTTTGTTTATCAAGGGAGAAATGTCTGGGCAGATGGAAAGATTTATGATCCAAAGTCCGGTAATACGTATAATTGCAAAATGACACTTAAAAGTCCAGACAGTTTATATCTGCGTGGATATATAGGAATTAGCCTATTTGGACGAAGTGAAATTTGGACACGAGTGAATTAATGACTTTGAATTTGCTGTTCTGGAGCATCTTTTCTTGAAACAGAAGGTAAAATCGCAGGTACTTCTAGTCTAGCTACCCCAATAGATTTATCTGCCATTCCATAGTAAACATCAATTCTTTCTGGCATCCCAAGATCATCTCTTCTGTCGATCCCCGTAGGGAATACAACATCATCTACAATTCCGATCCGTTCATGTTCCGTCTCTGGAGTTAAAATTGGATCTTTCGATCGGTACTCAATAAATTGCGGATGTTTTTCATTCAAGATCATTACTCCGGCAGAATAGCACATTTGATATCCGTTATGTACAGTAGCCTCACTTACACCATGATAAATAACTAGCCAACCATGTTTCGTTAGAATGGGAGGAGCGCCGCCTCCAATTTTAAGATTCTCCCAGGGCTCTACAGGACTGGCAAGCCGATGATGGGACGTGAATTTTCCAAAATGGTTGTATTTCTTTTCATCTAAGTCTAATGAACAGTAGGAAATCCAAATACTTTCATGTTCAAGATCAATATGTCGGGTATGGTCAATGGAATCGTGGGTCTGCTTTACCGTGTCTTTTGGTAATGTCCCTTTGAACAATGGACGATGAAGCAGAGCCATTCCTTTGTGCTTGGCAGGATTGGGTATAGCATATGGAAAAACTGCCGCGTCCTTATTATAGACGCCATCAAACTCGATTCCTCTATAAGGACTAAACGTAACTAAGCCCATCCTCTCCCATTGAAATAAATCCTTAGATTTGGCTAGGGCAATCCTAGCACCATTTGGACCATATGCTGTATAAGCCATCACATAATGCTCTAGAGGTTCTACATAAGTTATTCGTGGGTCTTCACAACCTCCGCCACCATTAGGTCTCAATTCATAGTCCATTTCAGGTTCCAGCGCGATGCCTAAGCGTTCGACGTCTACAGGATCTCCGGATTCATCAAATTTAACCTTACAAATACCGATTCTAGAGAAATTGCCCTTTGCAACAATTCTAGGGAACAGATAAAGCTCGCCATCTGATCCGCGAATAGCGGCAGGATTCAACACCCCTTCAACTTCTAAAGGATTATCTTTTTCGGGTTCCATGATAATCCCAATTCTATGCATTTTAAATTCAGTCATTGTCTATATTTTAATGGTTCACTTGATAATTTTATTTAATTATTCTAATAGTCTTTGGGTAACAATTTTACTCAGACATTTTCTTTTTCAAATTCTTGATAGGTAGCGAATTGATCCTCCATACAAGCAATAATGGTGTCAATTACTCTTTTAGTTTCGGTAGGGGTTTTAATATGAATACAAGTTGCTTGCGTTTTAGTAACTGGGTAATCATTTCCACTGGGAAAGATAGCGTCGCCAACATAAATCATTTCTTTGGGGTTAATGGATAGGACTTTACTTAATTTTTCAATCCCATAAGCTTTATCAATATGCGGCTTGGTGATGTCAATAGATGTTGTACCGCCCAGCCGGACAGAGAACTTGGGAATTAAAGTGTCAAGAACTGCTTTTATTTTTTTTCGTTTTCCAAAGTTTGGGTCCCACTTAGATTTTTCTTCTAAAGGTGCCTCTTGTCCCAATGCAGAGAAAGTGATCTGGCTTTCGCGATCTTCGATTTGCTCACCCCAGATTTTTGGAATGACGATTTCGGTTTTATCAATCGCTTTTTTTACGGAGCTTAAAATCTTCGCTCTTTCTTCTTCGCTCAGATTTTCAGAATAAAGTTTAATCCATCTTTTTTGGTATTCATAGAACTTAGCACCTGTCGTGGGAAGAATTGATAAGTTTTTAAAATTAGTATCTTTGGGAAGCAAATCAATCACTTGCTTTTGAAATTGAAGCCAATCACCTCCTGAGATAATAGCAACTTTCATAATACCCATAAGTGTATTTAAAAGTCCGGCCATTTCTTCATCAATAGAGGATTTACTTTCCGCCAAAGTACCGTCAAGATCAAAAACTATTAATTTCTTCATTGTATTGCACTTTCTCGCTTTTGATTTAAACCAATTATTAATTTATCATAGGAATCGATGAATTTTTGTATGCCTTCATTCTCCAGTTGCTTCGTGATAAAGTTTATATCAATACCAATTGCATTTAATTTACCAAATACCTGAACGGCTTCGTTAAGTCCTTCTTCAATAGTATCTTTCTTCAGGGTTCCATGATCAGCAAATGCTAGGATGGTTTCTTCCGTAAGCGTATTTACTGTGTCCGGCCCAATCAAAGAGTTCACATAGAGCACATCACTGTATTTCGGATTCTTTGTGCTTGTACTTGCCCATAGAACTCGTTGTTCGTGCGCACCTTGTTCTTCTAATTTATCCCATTCTTTTCCGCTGAATATTTCTTTGAAATGTTGGTAAGCTATTTTAGCACTCGCAATTCCTATTTTGCCAAAAAGTTCATTTACGGGCTTGTTTTCCTCTTCAGAATTGGAGGGAAGGAGATAATGATGGAGCAATTCATCACAAAGAACATCTATTCTGCTAAGGAAAAAGCTAGCTACAGAAACCGTATTGGTAATTGATTTTCCCTCGGCAAGGCGACGTCTTAATGCACTCAAATAGGCAAATGCTACCGCTTCATAGTTGTCAATGGAAAAAAGAAGTGTTATGTTAATATTAATCCCTTCATAAAGCATTTCCTCAATCGCTGGAACCCCTTCCTTTGTTCCAGGAATCTTAATATAGCAATTTGCTCTATTAACTGATTTATATAATCTTCTGGCTTCATTCATGGAGCCCACGGTATCCCGCGCCAAATATGGCGAGACCTCTAAACTGACAAATCCATCCGTACCTCCAGATTGATCATAAATAGGTTTTAATATATCGCAAGCATCCTGCACATCCTTAACTGTTAAAGCCTCATAAATCTCTTGAGCAGATTTTCCTTCTTTCGCAAGTTTGCTAATCTGTTCATCATATTCATTCCCGCTTGTAAAGGCTTTATTAAATATACTAGGATTGGACGTTATGCCTCTAAGCCCTTGTTCAGCAACTCTTTTCTTGATTTCTCCGGAATTTATTTTTTCTCGTGTTAGGTTATCAAGCCAATAGCTTTGGCCATAATCTAAAAGGTCAATTAAGTTCTTCATAATTTATTCTCCTTCAAATTGTCACTTTCGATTGCAGTGACTTTCTCTAATCTTCGCACATGTCGAGGGTCATTTGAAAATTTAGCTTTTAAGAAAGCATAAGCAATATCTTCTGCCAAAGCAAAGCCTATTACCCGTTGCCCTAGGCAGAGAATATTGGCATTGTCATGTTCCACGGATTGATGTGCTGAATAGGTATCGTGGCATACTGCCGCCCTTATTCCTTTAAACTTATTTGCAGCCACACTTACACCGACAGCACTTCCACAAATGAGGATCGCTCGATCTCCCACCTTATTTAATAGAGCTGTGGCAGCTTTAATAGCATAATCGGGATAATCATCGCTAGGGTCTTCGGTATGCGCTCCTAAGTCAACAATCTCATATGTTTGTTCCAGTTCTTTTACCAAAATGGACTTATAGGCAAAGCCTGCATGATCAGAAGCGATGATAACTTTCATGATTGTCGATTAATCATTTTTATTGTTTTTCGCAGGATGTTTTGAACAGTAAAGCCGTAATGTTTGAAAATGTCTTTAGCAGGGGCACTCGTCCCAAATATTGAAATACCCATTACGTCTCCGAGTTCACCTACCCATTCTTCCCAACCTTGCGTAGTTCCTGCCTCTACCGCCAAGCGCAATTTACAAGAAGGTGGTAAAACAGAATTTCGATAAGAAGGGGGCTGTTTTCTAAAAATTTCCCAACTGGGCATGCTTACGACACGGGCATCTATATTTTCCTTAAGAAGTTCTTTTTGAGCTTCTAAGATTAATTGAACTTCAGAACCTGTAGCAATTAGAATCACTTTGGGTTCAGTGCCTTTTTCCGGTGATAGAACGTAGGCTCCCTGCATTACGCCTTCAGCGGCAGCGAATATTTCACGGTTAAATATAGGTAGCTTTTGACGGGTCAATACTAGCATGGTTGGACCATCTTTTCTTCGTATAGCATATCTCCACGCATATGAAGTTTCATTTGCGTCAGCAGGCCTGATTAAGCACATGTTTGGCATGGCTCGGAATGAAGCTAAATGTTCTATAGGCTGATGAGTTGTACCGTCTTCACCTAAGCCAATTGAGTCGTGTGTCATAACATAAATGACCGGCAATTCCATGATACATGATAATCGGATAGCCGGTCTTGCATAATCGGTGAAAATGAAAAAGGTTGCGGCAAACGAGCGTATACCACCATGTAATGCCAATCCAGAACTTGCTCCACACATTACATGTTCTCGAATGCCGTAAGCTATATTTCGATTTTGATAGTTCGCTTTATCAAAATACCCTGACTCCTTAATCAATGTTAAGGTTGACGGCTCTAGGTCACCACTTCCTCCAATTAACCAGGGGATTTGATTTGCTATTGCGTTTATAAAATCCGCATTAACTTCACGTGTTGCCTTCGGCCCATCCTCTGGTCTATACTTAGGAACGGCATTATCCCAATCTTCGGGCAATTTTTGGTTTAGGTATTGATCTAATTGTTCTGTAAGCTCAGGATACTTGATTTTATAATCCTCGAAAACCGAATTCCATTTTTTTTCCCAATGATCTCCTTTTTCGATCATAGTCCGCATATGCGTTTTTACATCATCGGGCACTAGAAACTTTGCATCATCGGGCCAGGCATAAAACTTTTTAGTAAGTTTTATATCTTCTTCACCCAAAGGGGAGCCATGAGCCGCAGAGGTGTCTTGCTTCGGAGATCCATAGCCTATATGTGTTTTTAAAATGATGATGGAGGGTTTATCTTTTACGTCTTTGGCTTGTTCAAAAGCATGGGATATGGCGGTTATATCATTTCCGCCACTTGTTAATTCTTGCACATGCCAATGATAACCTTCAAATCGTTTTGCTACATCATCAGAGCAGCTTAACGAGGCTTCACCTTCAATAGTGATATTATTATTGTCAAATAACCAGATTAGTTTCCCTAAACCTAAATGGCCAGCTAAGGACGCTGCCTCATGAGAAGCACCTTCCATTAAATCTCCATCACTACAAAATACATAGGTGTAATGATCGATGAGGGTAATTTCCCTATTGAAGATTGCGGCGAGATGAGCTTCTGCCATTGCCATTCCTACTGAATTTATTAGCCCTTGCCCCAGCGGTCCAGTCGTGGTTTCTATCCCAGCAGTAAGGCCATGTTCAGGATGTCCGGGTGTATTGCTGTGCAACTGTCTAAAGCTTTTAATATCATCTAGAGAAATGTCATATCCGCAAAGATATAATATAGAATATTGTAGGAGAGAGGCGTGTCCGTTTGAAAGAATGAAGCGATCTCTATTGAACCAGTTCGGATTTTTTGGATTGAAATGGAGGTGATTCATCCATAACGCGAAAGCAGCTGGTGCTAAAGCCATTGGCGTTCCCGGATGCCCCGAATTAGCCTTTTGTACAGCATCCATCGCCAAGCATCGGATTGTATTAATACATTTTTCGTTAATGTCCATGAAGTTTATTGAATATTAATAGGTGTTCATTAACTTTCGTTAGTATAATAAATACAATTACGAATATCTATTGTTTATAAAAGATTGAAATAGTCATCTCATTCCCTTACTATAGCTGCCATTATTTGCAGCATTATTGCAGAGAGCACGATAAAGCAAAGCTTCTTGTGCAGTTTCAATATTTTCCTCTTTTCCATTCCATATTTCTATTGCTGGATATTGAAGTGCCCTAGCAAATGAGAAGGTAAGCGACCAAGGCAAGGGATATTTTAAGTGTGAATGCATAGCATTTAAATTTTCCGAAGCCATTTCACCAGATTGTCCGCCCGACAAAAAAGCGATTCCAGGAACGGCTGGTGGAACCGATCGAAGTAAACAGTTTAAGGTACGTTTAGCTACAGTTTGTGAATCCGCTTGTTTCGGATGATTTTTGCCAGCGAGTATCATATTTGGCTTTAAAATAATTGCGTTAAGATTAACGCGCTGTTTATAAAGTTGGTCAAATAGAATATGCAAAGTCCTCTCAGTTGCTTCATCACATATTTCGATGCTGTGGTCACCGTCCATAAGTACTTCTGGCTCTACGATGGGCACAAGTGCGGCTTGCTGACAAAGTGCTGCATACCTAGCCAAAGCGTGTGCATTAGCTTCAATACATGTTGACGTGGGCAATCCTTTTCCGATAGTGATTACCGCTCGCCATTTTGCAAAACGAGCTCCTAGTTGATAGTATTCGTCTAAGCGCTCATGCAAACCATCTAAGCCTTCTGTGATTTTTTCGTTCGGAAACCCAGCTAAGTCAGTTGTGCCCATATCTACTTTGATCCCGGGAATGATCCCGACATCGGAGAGAATGTCGACAAAGGAAATCTGCTCTTTAGTTTTTTGACGTATGGTTTCATCGCTTAAAATTGCTGCAGTGATAAATCGTTCAAGTCCAGGGCTAGTTACCAATAATTCGCGATACGAACGTCGATAGTCTACTGTCTGTGGTATGCCAAGCTCAGCAAAACGTTTATTACAGGTTGTATTGCTTTCGTCCATAGCCAAAAGGCCTTTGTCGCCCGCAACCATAGCTCGAGCTGTTTCAATTAGTTCTTTTGATTTCATTTTATAGCACCATGATTACGGATTGATGGTCAAACAGGGTTTGATGGCCTTGCAGTTTATTTAAACATTATAGGATTCTGATTGTTTTCGTATGAACTAGTAAGAGCTAGTATGGAAAGCCCAGTTATAAAAGTGATTTTCTTGGATATTGGTGGAGTGCTCCTCACAAATGGCTGGGGGCATGAATCCAGACAACGAGCAGCTAAGCAATTCAAGATTAACTACGATGAGTTTGACGTATTACATCATTTTATTTTCAATGTGTATGAAATCGGCCGAATTACACTAGACGATTACCTTGAAACAACTGTATTTAATCATCCTAGAGATTTTACTAAAGGCGAGTTTAAAAATTTTATGTTTTCAGAATCTGTAAAAACTTCTGATTTACTTGATTGGTTAATCGAATGGAAAAAAAGTTGTGATATTCCGATCCTTTCGCTTAATAACGAAGGACGAGAATTAAACGATTACCGAATAGAAAAATTCCAACTGCATCGATGTTTTGATGGGTTTATCTCCTCTTGCAAGGTAGGAATGAGAAAACCCGATCCTGGGATTTATAAACTGGCAACAGGAATAGCTCACGCGAAACCAAAAGAGTGCATTTATTTTGATGACAGGCTAATGCTTGTCAATGCGGCGAAAAAGTTTGGGATTCGAGCATTTCATCATCAAGACTTTGTTTCAACAAAAAATATACTTCAGAATATTAATAAAAGTCACCATGAGTAAAAAGAAGAATACCGAAAGCGAAAAATATATATTGGGAATGGTTGGTTTGGGAACAATGGGTAGAAACCTGCTGCTCAATATGACTGACCATGGCTATGCGGTATCGGGATATGATGTAGATCCCCAAAAAGTCGCTCTTTTAGAGATCGATGGCAAGGATGCCAAGGTCAAGGGATTTAACATTTTAAAGGAATTAGTTAAGAGTTTGAAAACTCCCAAAACGATTATGCTTTTGGTTCCCGCAGGCGAAATTGTAGACCGTGTTATTTTGGAGTTATTGCCATTAATCGACAAGGGCGATATCATAATAGATGCAGGAAATTCTCATTTTACTGATACGAATCGTCGTGTCCAAGATTTAGAAAATCAAGGGATTCATTTTTTTGGTATGGGTGTTTCTGGCGGCGAAGATGGCGCTCGGCATGGGCCAAGTATGATGCCCGGTGGAGATAGAGAGGCTTATGAAGTTGTAAGGCCAATTCTGGAAGCTATTTCCGCTAAAGTAAAAGGGGAGCCTTGTGTAACCTATATCGGTCCAGGTGCCTCTGGGCATTTCGTTAAAATGATTCATAATGGAATTGAATATGGCATAATGCAATTGATAGCCGAAACTTACGAAATCTTAAAAAAAGGATTAAATCTAAGTAACAAAGAAATTCATCAAGTCTTTCGAAAGTGGAATGAAGGGCGCTTGCAGTCTTATTTATTAGAGATCTCGTCCGTCATTTTTGCCTTTAAGGAACCCGGTGCTGACCATTTACTGTTGGATGATATAAAAGATGAAGCGAAAGCAAAAGGAACAGGCAAGTGGACCTCCCAAATTGCAATGGATCTATCCCTTCCGATACCTGTAATAGATACGGCTGTATCCATGCGAGATATGTCAAAGTATAAAGAGTTAAGGGTGCAAGCATCTTCGCTTTATTCAACGAAGAACAAGACGTTTTTTCAAGAGGAGAATAAGTTTTCTTTTATAGAAGAGCTGGAAGAAGCATTTTTCTTTGCCATGGTAATTGCTTACGCGCAGGGGATGCATTTGCTGAGTAAGGCTTCTGAGGAGTATAAATATCAATTGAAGCTGGATGAAATAGCACAAATTTGGCGTGGGGGATGTATTATACGAGCCAAATTATTGGAAACAATTTATGAAGCCTTTCAAAACGACCAAAGTTTACCTCATCTTTTGTTGGACAGTACGGTAGAATTAATGATTAAGAAGAACTTAGCAGGCCTGCAATCAGTCGTGATCAGTGCGGTTAGTCACGGTGTCGCTATTCCAGCTTACGCATCATCGTTATCCTATTTTGACACGTTGAGGAGTGAAAAAATGCCTGCAAACCTAATTCAAGCCCAACGGGATTTCTTTGGCGCACATACCTACGAGCGCATAGGAAAAGAAGGATCTTTTCATACCCAATGGGATACCGTTACATCAAACAAATAAAAAAATGGCTCAGCAAAGCGTTCAAAACCATCCTACCATCTTCATCATTTTCGGGGCAACTGGTGATCTGACATGGCGTAAGTTAGCACCTGCTCTCTACAATCTATTTCTAAGCAATTCGATGCCTAGTCATTTTTCAATCATAGGAACGGCAAGAAGTAAGCTAACAGATAAGAATTTCCGAGAGAAAATGCAAGATGGTATCAATCGTTTCTCCAGAAATGGAAAAGTGGACAATAGCATCTGGAATGATTTCTCAAAGTGTCTGTCTTATCAATCTGCAGATGTGCAGGATGATGAAGATTATAAGGCGCTTAGTATAAAAATAAGAGAGTATGAAGAAGAGTGGAAGCTGAAAGTGAACGTTGTTTTTTATCTTGCGGTCTCTCCTCATTTTTTCCCAATCATTGCGAAAAAAATCTCAGAAAACAAACTTGCCACGAATGCAAACAGAAGTCGCATTGTCATTGAAAAACCTTTTGGACATGACCTAGTTTCTGCTCAATCGTTAAATACATTGTTATCAAAACTTTTTCAAGAAGGGCAGATCTATCGAATTGACCATTATCTGGGCAAAGAAACAGTTCAAAATATTATGGCTTTCCGCTTTGCAAATTCCATTTTAGAGCCCATTTGGAACCGTAATTATATTGAGCATGTTCAAATTTCAGTTACGGAGCAATTGGGGGTCGAAAACCGCGGCAGTTATTATGAAGGCGCGGGGGCATTAAGAGACATGATACAAAACCATCTATTACAGTTGCTTTGTCTGGTAGCCATGGAGACACCTATAAATTTTAACGCTGATGAAGTGCGAAACCGAAAAGTGGATGTATTGCATGCAATGCGTAAATTCAATCATGAAGATATTCGGAAAATGGCCGTTAGGGGCCAGTATGCTAAAGGTTGGATAAATGGTAAAGCAGTAATAGCTTACCGTAAAGAACCCGAAGTAGCCGATCAATCCAATACCGAAACGTTTGCCGCTGTAAAATTCTTTATCGATAACTGGCGGTGGCAGGGGGTGCCATTTTACGTCCGAACGGGCAAGCGTATTCATCAAACGACTTCTACCATCATGATTCAATTTAAAGATGTCCCTCACTGTGTATTTCCTATTGAAGCTTCCGATAATTGGCAGCAGAACCGACTAGTAATTAGTATTCAGCCAGAAATGAGTATTCGCTTGCAATTACAAGTAAAAAGGCCTGGTTTAGATATGATTCTCAATACGGTAGATATGCTATTTAATTATAAAGGAACTTATTCAAAAGGCGAACCTGAGGCTTATGAAACCCTCTTAACAGATATCATGTTGGGTGATCAAACACTGTTTATGCGTGGAGATCAAGTAGAGGCAGCTTGGGAATTGTTGATGCCAATTTTGAATGCCTGGACAACGAAAGAAAGCATACGGTTTCCTGATTACCATGCAGGATCATGGGGACCGGAACTTGCCGAGGCATTGATCGCTCAAGATGGTTTTCATTGGTTCACACTTCCATTTGATAATGAATAAAATTAGCCTTAAATTTAAGAACATTAAAATCCATGCATAATGAGTAAAGACTTATTCCCAGTTCCCACCATTGAAATTAATGAAAAAAGAGTTGAATTAGCACCTCAAGCTATGGACGCTTGGCGTAATTTTAGTAGAACAGTTTATAAAGAAGGGGTGCTTCCAGAAAAGACGAAACAACTGATTGCCGTTGCGGTAGCACATGCTACACAATGTGGTTATTGTATCCGCAGTCACACCAAACAAGCTATGAGAAAAGGAGCCAGTCACGAGGAGATCATGGAAGCGATCTGGGTAGCTGCTGAAATGCGCGCCGGAGCCGCAGTTTCTCATTCGGCGTTGGCTATTGATGAGATGCTCGATGCAGAATAGTTTTTTTTCGGTAGTCATCACAACTTACAATCGGGCTGTCCTTTTAAAAAGAGCAGTTGAATCTCTGATTGCTCAAACTGAAAAGGATTGGGAGGCGATCATCATTGATGATGGAAGTACGGATGATACGTATGAGGTGATTCTCCCTTTTTTGCGTAGTTATCCTGAAATTCAATATATTAAACAAGACAACCAAGGTACTGTAGTCGCCAAAAATAAAGGAATAAATGCCGCAAAAGGAGAGTTTATTACTTTTTTGGATTCAGACGATGAGTACAGTCCAAGCCATCTCGAGAGTAGAAAAGTAATTTTGGAGCTCGATCCAAAGGTGGAGTTTTTATATGGCGGTGTAAAAGTAATTGGAAATCAATATGTCCCCGATAGGCACGATCATAGCAAGCAGATTCATCTGTCAAAATGCGTGATAGGAGGTACTTTTTTTATAAAAAGAGGAATTGCATTAGCCTTCGAGGGTTTCAAGCCCTTCGCTGTTGGAACAGATGCCGATCTTTTTGAACGAGTAAGCAAAACTGAAACCGTTGTATTGAAGACTGAACTTCCCACTTATATTTACCATCGCGAATCGGAAGAGTCCATCACTCATCAATTGGGCAAATCTGCACCAAAGGAAGTTATCTGGAGGACATAAATCCGGTTTTTCAAAGTCTGGTGGGAAGTTCATTAAACGGGAACCTAGCTCGAGTACCATTTCGTTGGTCACAGATAGAAGGTTGGAAAATAACTGTGTTCTAGGGATCCATTGCGCCAACCTGTCATAATGTACGCCCGCCAGACCGAAAAATTAGGAATATTGCCTTATAGTTTTTTAAGCATATCTTTTAATACGAATGCTTCATTATGTTTTTCATCTTTAGCGCCGTAAACTAAAGTAATAGGCCCTTTTTTTATTTCATTTTTTAACAGGGTAACTTGTTCTTTATTGTTTTTAAGCTCATCAAAATATCGTTTTTTAAACTCGTTATACTTCTCAGGATCATGATCGAACCATTTGCGGAGTGTGGTTGTAGGAGCTATATCTTTTAACCACAGATCTACACTCGCTTTCTCTTTCGTTAAGCCGCGCGGCCAAAGACGGTCCACTAATATCCGTTTTCCGTCATCCTGATTAGGAGCCTCATACACTCTTTTAATCTTAACTGTCATTGTATAAATAACGAAATTCCATACGTATTGTTTAAAAAAGACATCGGTTTCTGTCGCTCGACCAACTATGTTTTTTTTGTTTTAGTATTTGATTTAGGCACCCAAATACAATTTATTTCTGATCAATCTTTGATTATTCTTTAAACTTGCAATGATGACATCGACGGTTTTTTGGACAAATTATCAGGAAGGATGGACGGCTCTTTAACTTTGTTTGCCATTGCTGAATCAAGCTTCGAACTTAAGTTAATAATGATAGTAACCATCCTTTCTGATTCTGCGACTATTTGCGATAGTTCTGCGACTAATTATGGATTTAGTCGCAGAACTGTCGCAGAGCTGTCGCAGAATTGTCGCAAAAGGGGATGACAAGGTAATACGTTGGCTCGAAGGAGTAATAAGTATCCCTAGATAAAGTCTGCAATCGGAAATGCTCTTTGAGCTTGATTTACAATCTATTTCGTATTTTTGTTTTTTAATAATTCGTTATGAGATATCTTAAAACCACTTTAAGTGTTTGTGCTTTAATTATTGCTTTGGCTTACGATGCTAATGGACAAACAGTAGATGCGACTACGTTCGAAAATAAAATCACGAACAAAGAAGTTCAAATCCTTGACGTTCGTACTCCCGAGGAGTTTGATCTCGGACATTTGTCTAATGCAATGCTTGCCAATTGGAATGGAAAAGATGAGTTTATGCGTCGAATCGATGCTTTGGACAAGGATGAGCCTGTTTATATTTATTGCCTAAGTGGAAGGAGAAGCGCGGAAGCTGCTAAAGTGCTGCGTGAGAGAGGTTTTTCTGAAGTTATTGAACTTCAAGGAGGTATTAACGCATGGAAGCAAGGTGGTAAACGGCTAGAGACTGAATCCGAAATGGGACAAATATCAAACGATTCTTACAAGGAGATGTTAAAATCTTCTTCTTTGGTGTTGGTCGACTTTGGTGCTACATGGTGTCCACCATGTAGAAAAATGGAGCCGATTTTACGAGAAGTTGAAAAGGAAAACCCAACTGTTCCTTTGATTAGAATTGACGCAGCAAGTCAAACTGCTTTAATGAAAGCGAATAACGTGCTTGAAATGCCGACTTATATTTTATATAAAGAGGGTAATGAAGTGTGGCGCGCATCTGGATTAATGGAGAAAGAGAAGCTTAATAAAGCTATTAAAATCCAAAATGAGGCCAGCAATTAACTCCGTTTCGGCTTTCTAAAATGGCGTGACTTATAGCCTTTCATTTATCCTAAAAATGATTTATAAATTCCGTGTAGAGAATTTTATTTAATTGAAAATGATACGATCAGTTGGCCATGCCATTAGTAAGAAGTTGCAATATTCCGAGGATGGTTCCATTTCCTTTAGATTTATATTGATCATATCGATTGAAAGCGGAATTTAATACCTGTTGATATTCGGTCTGTGAAAGATTGGAGTCAAAACCCTTTGAGGTAATTTCCTCCTGCTCCGATCTGCTTAAAATGGTTTCTTCAATAGGGATAATAGTCTTGCTTTGTTCGTCAGTATCATCAAAATAAATATCGGTTACTGTATAACGATATTTATTGTCTGCAAAATCTAGTGTCAAAGTAAAATGAACCGGTACCTCTATCGCTTCAGATGTGGTGGTAACAACGTAGTCAATTAATGCCATTCCTTGAATAGATAAATAATCTTCATCTCTAGTTTGTATAAGATCCTGAGCGGAATGAAAGGTAGAAAGTGTCCAATTTTTAGCTTTTGTGAACAAGTCTGATCCCGACCCATTTGTGTTGATAATACCCGTGTATTCAACTTTTTTTGTCTCATGATTAAAGGGTAGGTTTTGAGACAAAAGAAGGGACGGAAATACGATTAAAAAGATAAGAAGTAACTTTTGCATATTGGTATCACTTTGACTTTCAAACTTAAATAAAATTATTTCCCATTGTACAAAAACAACAGAGAAAAAGTTTGATTAAGATCTCTACTGATTTGACAGTTCTATTAGTAGCCATCTAGGAAATTTAACGTCCATCAGTGATTTGTGCAAAATAGATGTTTAAGCAATAATTTTTAATGCCTGTGAATATTCCTAACTTTGGGATTAAGAATTTAAGGAAAATCTTATGCTTGGATTGAAATTATTGACAGACCCTCGTTGGGTAAATATTGCGGAATCTAATTTAGAGGAAATATTAACCGATCATGCTTGGTGCGAACAAAAGGCAGCTACCAACGCGATCACGATTATCACAAACAACTCTGAACACATCGAATTGGTTGAGGAGTTGACCGCTATTGCTATAGAAGAGATGCAACATTTTCAGATGGTGGTTGATATCATTAAGAAGCGCGGTTATACATTGGGGCGTGAACGCAAAGACGATTATGTAGGTCGCTTGGTGAAATTTAGCAAGCGAGATGGAAGCAGGAATTCGGCGTTTATAGATCGGCTTTTATTTGCAGCTATGATTGAAGCCAGAAGCTGTGAGCGTTTTAGAGTCTTATCTCAGAATATAAATGACGAAGAACTAGCTAAGTTTTACCATGAGTTAATGGTGTCGGAAGCGGGCCATTATACTACTTTTTTAAACTTTGCTAGAAAGTACACTATCGACGTAGATGTTGATAAAAGATGGGCTGAATGGCTTGAATTTGAAGGGCAGCTGATCCAGAATTATGGGAAGACAGAAGCTATTCATGGGTAGGAATAGAGAGCAGTTGGGAAGGATTTCTTCACAACTGCTTCTGTTGACGTTTTGGTGGTTTTTTGATTGAGGTTATCCTTCTTGAATGAACTTTCGTAGCATTTTTTTCAGGACCTTGCTATCCCGTTCTTTGTTTCGGATCAATTTATACTGATCGTCATAGTCAAAGTCGCTGTATTTTATTTCAATAAAATTGATCTCCTTTTTTCGAAGAACTTCTTTTTTACGGCGGTTATATATTTTTCTTTGCTCAGCTCGTGTAACCCCGCTAATGGTCATTTTATCAGGATTATCAACTTTGCTGTCCTCTGAATCCTGTTTTTCGGAGTATTCGATAGCTAAGTTTAATCCATAATAATAAGCATCCAACGGAAGTTCAGTTCTTGTTCTTCCATCTTGGTGCACGTCGCCAACAAGGAAATCAAAAGTATGCTGTCGCGCAGCTTTTTCATTTAAAAGCTCATCACATAAATCCAGAACATAATATTCGTCGCTGTTTTTTCGATTGATAAAGGTTCTCTCTTTTTTTGAAATTGGGTTGATCACTTCTTTAGGGATATACTGTGCTCCCTCTCTTACTATATACCAGTACGTATTTTTATTTATTCTTTCGGGATGAACAAAAGGAATTTTATCTAGGGCATCTTTTTCATCTAATGCTCTTAAAACTTTTCTCAATGGCAAACCGCTTTTTTCATCTTTTTTAAAAACATTAGCTTTTATCAAATCAGGCATTATTTCTTTTGCCGCTATCCAATCCACATCGGGGTGTGTATTGAAATATTCAGCAATTACCTCATTTATTTTTATTATTTCTTCTTGGGTCATATTATTTTTAGGCTATTATTCAGCGTTCGCTTCATCATAAGTTGCAAAGTTACACAATAGATATTCATACCCATTAGACTCTCGCATGATTAGCTTTGCATTTTTACTTTACGAATTAAAATGATTTATAGACGAATTTTATTCTCCTATAAAAGAGGGTGTTATAAAATAGTTTGCTCGAAAAGCGACAATGTCTACCTGTTTACTAGATATTATTATATCTTTGCATCGTTATAGTTCTTTTGCAATACTTATAAAGAAAGACTGAGGGAAAGGCCCGAAGAAGTCTTAGCAACCTGAGACCAAATCAAGGTGCTAAATCCTGCCTAAATGAGGTAAAGATAAGTTAGTGTTTGTCTATTTATAATACAACATCCAACTTTTCTTTGATCAAGTCCAAAAGGTACACAGGATTTCATTGATACTTTTTGCGGTATCTCTTTATAATGCAAAATCTATAAGCGGTTTACTTAATTATTAATTACAGACGATGAAGCAAGCGTTTATAAACGTACTAAGTATTTATTCAAGTGGCACTTCATTGTATTTAAAAACAAACAAATCGGATGAGAAAATTATTACTAACCCTTGTATTTGCGCTAGGTACCCAAATCCTTCTTTTTGCTCAAATAAATGATAACTCATTTATAAAGTATTTAGATCAATCCTTCTCAGTTTACGATAAGTTGCAGAAGGCGATTTGGAAGCATAGTGAGCTAGGTTTTTTGGAAACAGAAAGTTCTACTTTGCTACAAAATCATCTAAAAGAGAACGGTTTTTCCATAGAATCTAACTTAGCTGGAATGCCTACTGCCTTTGTCGCTACCTATGGAAGTGGAGGCCCAGCGATCGGCATCTTGGCTGAATTTGACGCACTGCCAGGATTATCACAAGATACCATTTCCTCCCGACAGCATATTGATCATAAAGATGGAGGACACGCCTGTGGGCATAATTTATTTGGAACAGGATCCGTAGCGGGTGCTGTAGCTATTAAAAAGTGGCTTTCAGAGAATAAGCACGGCGGGACTATTAAAGTATTTGGCACCCCAGCAGAAGAAGGTGGCGGAGGGAAGGTATATATGGTGCGCGATGGAGTTTTTAAAGACGTGGATATCGTATTAGACTGGCATCCTTCCTCTAGCAATGCAGTAAATGTAGGTGCGGGTACTGCAATTCAAATGATAGATTATACTTTTCATGGAAAAGCTTCACATGCTGCCGGAAGTCCGGATAAAGGTCGTTCAGCATTAGATGGTGTTGAAGCTTTAAATTATATGGTCAATCTTTCTCGTGAACACATACCATCATCATCGAGAATTCATTATGTCATTACCAAAGGAGGAGAAGCTCCTAACGTTGTGCCGGAGATCGCTTCTGTGTCTTATTACATTCGTAGCCCTAAGCGAGAAGTCTTAAATGATTTGGTTGAATGGGTGGATCAAGCTTCAGAAGGAGCTGCTAAAGGCACTCAGACTAAAGTTACGCGAGAAATTATTTCTGGCTTCTATGAAAGACTATTTAATAAAAAATTATCTGAGCTGGTACAGAAAAATTTAGAGATTGTTGGTGGTGTCCACTATGATGAAAGGGAGCGCAAATTTGCAGAGGAAATCGTCAAAGATTTAGGATTTGAAACATCAAAACTCGATGAAGCGAAAACTGTAAAGCCTCTAGCCATAGAGAATCCTGATCAAGGGGGAGGTTCATCTGATGTGGGTGATGTGAGCTGGAATGTTCCGACTGTAAGTTTTGGTACTGCTTCATTTATTCCTGGGAGTGCTGGCCATAGTTGGCAGAATGTTGCTTCAGGAGGAACCACAATCGGAACGAAAGCCTTAATCAACTCTGCTAAAGTAATTGCTCTTACTGCTATTGATCTATATAAAAATTCCGAAATAGTTAAGGACGCTAAAGAGGAATTTGAGGGAAGGCGCGGAAAAGATTTTAGCTACGAGTCACTCATTGGTGATCGGGCACCTGCTTTAGACTATAGGGTGAAAAAGTAATAAAAACGAGAAATAAACCAACGAATACCAATATATAAACACTGAATAATAATTTATCTAATGATTAATCATGAGCTGTACATAGACAGCAATGAACTGAGCTCATGATAACCTCTAAATTAAAGTTTAAAAATGAAAAAGACAATAACTTTCTTTGCTACGATTTTCCTTCTATTTGGAAATGTATATGCTCAAAATCTAAGTCCGTTAATACTTTCCGGAACTGTTAAAGATGTTCAGGATGGTAAAATCTATCTGCAACAATTTAACAACAAAATTTTTGATACGATTGATTCGGCTATTATAAAGAACGGAAAATTCCAATTTTCCAAAACAGTACAACTGCCTGAGCTTTATGGAATCACTTTGGATAAAAACAAGACTCCATTTTATGTATTCTTGGAAAATACTCCCATATCTGTAGCTCTTGATACGGCTTCTCATTACCAGAATACAGTAGTCAAGGGCTCCAAATCACAAAGCAGATTTGAGGAATTCAGGAAACGACCAGTAGATTTAAAAATTGAAGATTTTATTCAAGAGGACCCAAGCTCGATCGTATCAGCATATGTTCTTTACCGTAATTTCTCTTATCGCTTAAGCCCAGAAGAGATTATTGCGAATATAAATCGCTTAGATAAAACTCTTCAAACCACACAATATGTTACAGTTTTGAAAGATTTGGCTAAAACAATGGAGACGGTTTTACCAGGGAAGAAAGCGCCAGATTTTATTTCGACGACTCCAACGGGAGCTATCGATCGATTTTCAGATCACTTAGGTAAAGGTTATATATTACTTGATTTTTGGGCAGCATGGTGTGGTCCTTGTCGCAGGGAAAACCCAAATGTAGTTGCTGCCTTTCAAAAATATAAAGATAGGGGGTTTACGGTCTATGGTGTATCGCTGGATAGAGATAAAGACAGGTGGTTGAAAGCCATTGAAGATGATCAATTAACTTGGCCACATGTGTCTGATTTAGCATTCTGGAATAGTAAAGCTGCTGCTATTTATGGGGTACGTGCAATCCCTAGCAATTTTCTTATTGCACCAAATGGTGAAATCATCGCACGAAACTTAAAAGGTGAAGACCTCCATAAAAAACTTGAAGAACTACTTTCAAAATAGAGTCCATCTGGCGATTTAAACAATTTTTATAGACAAAAATTTTAATATTCTCATGAAGATACAATCCTTGCTGCTTTTTTTATTCTTTCATATCAGTATATCCTTCTCTTTTAGTCAAGGTTTTGAAACCCGAGGCATCGTTCGAGATAGTGAAACTAACCAGCCTTTGATCGGAGTAAACATTAGTGTAAAAGGGGGGCAAAGTGCTGTCTCCACGGGCGCAGATGGTCGGTATGCTATCACGGTACCGGACAACAGTAGCCTTTTGGTATACTCATTCATTGGTTACGAACTAAAAGAGTTGACTGCACTTCCCGGAGCAGTTGATGTTTTACTAACTCCCATAAGCAATGAGTTAAGTGAAGTTCTTGTAGTAGCTTATGGAACCACAACGAAAGGTACTTATACCGGATCTGCTTCGGTAATCAATTCTGCCGAACTTAACAAACAACAGGTATCTAGCGTCAGTCGATCCCTTCAAGGACTTGTTCCAGGTTTGCAATCCGTCTCCTCAGCCGGGCAACCTGGAAGTAATGCCGATATTAGATTAAGAGGTGTTGGTTCAATAAACGCTTCGAGCGCTCCTTTGTATGTAGTAGATGGAGCACCCTTTTCGGGCAATATTAACTCCATAAATTCAGCCGACATTCAATCTATCACGGTGCTGAAAGATGCGGCTGCAAGTGCCTTATATGGTTCGAGAGGCGCTAATGGCGTAATTATCATTACTACAAAACAGGGTCGTTACGATTCGTCTCCAAAAATCAGCTTAAATGCAAATTCAGGAATATCTAGTCGGGCATTAAAAGACTATAGTACGTTAAATACCCAGCAATATTTTGAGCTCCAATGGGAAGCCCTCAGAAATACGCAGCTTGACCAAGGGAAGAGTGCAGGAGAGGCTGCTCAATATGCAAGCAACGAATTAGTAAATACTTTGAAAATAAACCCTTTTGGTTCAAGCTTTGCTAATCCAGTGGGTACAGATGGCAAGTTGATTAATGGTGCTGTCCCTTTATGGCAGGACAATTGGTCAGAATCTTTGGCGCGCAATGGAGTACGGAACCAAGTTGATTTGAGCGTTAGTGGTGGAGGTAATTCATCACGTTATTTTGTTTCAGGAGGCTATTTAAAAGATCAAGGATTTATTATTGGATCACAGTTTACAAGATTTAACACTAGGGTTAATTATAATGCTCAGGTGAAAAGTTGGTTAGAAACTTCATTTAATATTTCAGCATCAAGTACCAATCAAGATGCCCCACCTCAATCCGATAGCAACTCTGGGAACTATGCTAATATTGGACGATTAATTTCAAATATTTATCCACTTTATGAGAGAAATCCTGATGGTTCCTTTAAGCTTAATAATAAGGGTGAGAAAGTATATGACTTTGGGAATTATCGACCAAGTTCAGCCTCTACAGGGAATAACCTTTTAGGTCAAGCTTACCTAAATAAATTCAATAGCAAACAAGACCTGATCAGTTTAAGGGGAAATATTCAATTGAATCTTTTAGAGGGGCTGAAGTTAAAGAGTAGTATCAATGCAGATTATACAAATGCCTTAAATCATAGCTATATTAATCCAGATTTCGGAAGCGGTATATCAAGTCGAGGATCGGTAAGTAAAAGTGCACGAAGAGATTTTGGATATACCTATAATAATTTATTGGATTATACTTTCGATTTCTCAAATCAGCACAATTTTAACATTTTGGCTGGACAGGAAGTATATATTTTCAATATTTCTTCTCTTTCGGGAGGCCGTAGCAATTTTGGCTTTGCAGGAAAGGAAGAGCCAGCAGCAGCATCGTTGATCACTTCATTTACCGGTATTTCAGATAACTATAAACTCGCCAGTTTTTTAGGAAAGTTAGATTATAACTACAATAAGAAGTATTTCTTTTCAGCGAGTTTCAGAAGAGATGGTTCTTCTAGGTTTAGTCCGGAATCTCGATGGGGAAACTTTTGGTCTCTCGGCGCTTCCTGGAATACAAAAACTGAATCATTCCTTTCGGATGTAAACTGGCTCTCTAATCTTACCTTTAGAACAAGCTATGGTGCCCAAGGAAATGACAATTTAGGCGGATATTATGCCTATCAAGATCTTTATTCTATTTATAACAGCTTGGGACAAGCAGGATTGGTTACTTCAAGATTGCCAACCCCCGGTTTGAAATGGGAAACCAATCTTAACTTTAACGCGGGAATTGATTTTGGGATATTTAATAACCGATTAAGTGGAACTTTTGAAGTTTATAAACGCAGTTCTAAAGACCTTCTTTTTAGCAGGCCATTGGCTCCGTCACTCGGATTTGGTGAAATTGACGATAATATTGGTTCCTTGAAAAACACCGGTTTTGAAGGACAAATCCAAGCAATTGCTGTCAATAGTGAAAATATCCGATGGAGTATTAGTGCCAATTTTGGACACTACATTAATAAAATAACAGAGTTGCCTCAGGAGGAAATAATTTCTGGAAATGTAGGACAATTAGGCTCAACAAAAAAGCTAACTGTTGGAAGTTCTGTATACGACTTCTATATCAGGGAGTGGGCTGGTGTTGATCCCGAAAACGGCAAACCTCTATGGTATAAAAACACCTATTCACCTGATAATCCTAACCTCGTTACTGGCCGGACAACAACGAGTGTATATGCAAATGCTGATCAATACTTTCAAGGAAGTTCATTGCCTGATTTTTATGGAGGCTTATCCAATACGTTGACTTATAAGAACTTTGAGCTCTCTGCATTGATTTCATACTCAGTTGGTGGAAAAATTCTGGATTTGGATAAGGTGATGCTTTCACACAATGGTGAAAACTTTGGACGAACTTGGAGTAGTGAAATCCTAAACAGATGGACACCAGAAAATACGCATACAGATGTTCCTAGGTTAAGTACGGTAACAACGAACTGGAATAGCATTTCATCTAGGTTTTTATACGATGCCAGTTATGCAAGACTTCGAAATGTAAACTTAGCGTATACACTTCCTAGCTCCGTGAGCAACCGTTTAGGTTTAGACAAGATATCCGTATATGGTAGGGGTGAGAATTTATTTACTCTGTTTGGACCAGAGGGTCTAGACCCTGAACAGGCGATAGATGGGGTTACTTTTTACAGGTATCCTGCCCAAAAGACATTTACGTTTGGACTAAACATTTCATTTTAATAGCCCAAGAATTTAAATTTTAATTTACAAAAACAATGAAGATATTTAAAACTATACTGCTTTTAACTATAGTTCTCCTAAGTGTAAGTTGCAGTGATGATTTTTTCGATACGGCACCTAGCAATGACCTTACGGGTAATGAAACTTTCTCATCTATAAAAAATATAGATGCCTTAATGAATGGTACCTTGCGATATCTCATGGAGAATAGCACTTCTCAGGACAATCCAGGCTTTGGTGCAATTATGCTAACAAACGAGGTTGTGGGCGACGATGCCATTGCTAGAGATGGAGTATACGGTTTTCGCGACTCGTATCCGTTTCGGGATCCATATGATAATACCACTCGGAGAGCACTGTTCTTTTGGACCTTGCAGTACAAAGTAATTGATAATAGTAATGCAATTATCGCAAATGTCGATCAAGCAGATGGGTCTGATGCGGATAAAAAACATCTCAAAGGCCAGGCACATGCATTAAGAGCTTTTACCTACCTTAACTTAGTTCAACAATACCAATTTACATATTCTAAAGATAAGCAAGCGCCAGCGGTACCTATCTATACAGAGCCTACCAATCCTTCCACAGAAAGTAAAAGGAGAGCGACTGTTGAAGAGGTTTATAATCAGGTTTTTGCAGATTTAGCGGAAGCGGAAAAGCTATTAGCCGGATTTAATCGGACGGTGAAAAATCGACTTAACCTTCAGGTAGTGAATGGCTTATTTGCAAGAGCCTACTTAGTTACAGAGCAGTGGGAAAAGGCAGCTCTGAAAGCTAGAGAAGCTAGAGTTGGATATCCTATTATGGCTGCTCAGCAATATTTGGAAGGATTTAATGATGTAAGTAATACGGAATGGATTTGGGGGCACCCACAACAAGCTGATCAAAATCTAGGCGGTTCATCATTTTTTGCCTATATCGATGTGACTCCCACTACAGGATATAGAAGCATTATGCCTGATCCGTATTTTTGGCAGCTTTTTAGCGATGATGATATTAGAAAAACATTATTCGAATTTGAAAGTAGACCTTCAGATCCTATGTATCGTTGGTTGAAGTATAAAAAGTTTATTAATAAGGTTGATCGTTCGGGCCATATTGTGTTGATGCGTTCTTCAGAGCAAGTATTGATTGAAGCAGAAAGTGAAGCTCGAAATAATAACCTTCCGGCTGCAGTAAAGGCACTTAATGAACTTCGAGTAAAGCGAAACCTCCCAGAACTAGGGGAGCAAGAGTTGTCACAAGAGGCGTTGATTGAAGAGATACTTTTAGAAAGACGACGTGAACTTTGGGGTGAAGGTTTTCGATTGTCCGATATTTTACGGCTACAAAGACCGGTTGTTCGTAAAGAATCCTTGTTAAGTTACCCATCGAATGGAGAGGATCTAGCGATAAAAGGTCATTATATACGGGTGTTCCCGGATAATAGTGCATTCACCGCGAACAGCCAGTATTACCTTTTCTCCATTCCGGTGAATGAGTTGAACAACAATCCAAATTTGTAGTCAATAGGGTATCGTCCTCGCGAGGAACGAAGCGATCTTTCGCTAGCCAATGGTTTAGTGTATAGATTGCTTCGCAGGCTCGCAATGACGTCGTTATCGCTTAAAATCAGTAAGATATTTTCGCACTTACGTTGATGTTGACTTTTAAGACAGCCTATTTTTAAAAAGAAGCTACAAGTTTAAGAGTTGTTTGTTATGTTTTTACCGATGCTTTTCTAGGCTTTACCGAAGATTTCGGGTAGCTCGCCAACTTGTTATTATTCTAAAGCCTTCGTTATCCTATTTTTATGTTGAATCTATAAAATCTAAATACATTGGAAATGGGATTGTTTAGCTTTAAGAGTAATACACAAAAAGATCTTGGCCGAACCCAGGAACAGACGCGATTTTGCAAGGAATATAGAACGGAAAAAAATACTAGGCTTTATCGTGTTAAACAATTCATTACTTCGTTCAATCCCGCTCTTCTGGCACTTCTCCCTTTTTGGATTAGTTTTCTTCTGCTATTTTTGTTTAACAAGCCCGAGCTGCAGGAAATTGATTTTTTAGCCGATCGATTCGATGCTATTTTATCCTATATTAAACAATATCACACTTTTAGATAATATCGCAATTGCGAATTTAACTTGATTTCCCAATCCAGCCAAGATGTGTATGTTTAAATGCATCCGGATATTTTAACCCATATCCAAATATTCTGTCCATGCTCGAGTGTCCGAGTAATATGATTCCTGCAAGAAAAAGCCAATCATATTCCATTTGCCATCCAAGACACAGTGCAATTATAGCTAGCGCTTGATGATGAAAGGTGTTGTAAAGAATAGAGCCTATCTTTGGGCCACTAAGATAACCTAACATGCTGATGTCAGGTAGCAAAATAAGTGCTAAAAACCACCACCAGGCATAGTCAGTACGACTGAATAAAAAAATTGCAAAAACAAATAAAGCAATTTGCTCTAACTTTATGAGATTGTTCATATTTAGAATTGAAGAAAGATAAATCGAAAGTAGCAAAATAATTGTTAATAGTATTCGAGTAATAAATCATATTTTCCCTCCTTGTGATAGAATATAATATTATGAGGGTAATGACTATCTTTCGCATGGTTTAAAGCATACTTTTGTGTAGCTATGATAAAAAGCTTGATTCAGTTACGAGCTATGTAATGTTGATGAAGAAGAAAAAACACGGATAATTTATTGGAATGAAGATTTTACATACTGCCGACTGGCATATTGGACAGTTATTTCACGAGTACGATCGCACATACGAACACCAACAGTTTTTATACTGGCTTGTTGAGACATTACAGGACGAACAAATTGATGTATTGCTTATTAGCGGGGATGTTTTTGATCTGGCAAATCCATCTGCTGCATCAGTAAGGATGTTTTATAGCTTCTTAAATCAGGCTATAAATGCAAATCCCGAAATACAGATTATTATTACCGCAGGCAATCATGATTCGGCAACGCGTTTAGAATCTCCTAAACCTTTGTTAGAATCTTCGAACATCCATATTATAGGCTTAGTTGAAAAAGATTTAGATGGTAATATCGATTATGAAAAGCTTGTTTTACCTATACGCAATTCTTCAGGGGTCATTGCAGCGTGGTGCTTAGCAGTTCCATTTTTGCGCATGGGAGATTATCCTGTTGTGCCCAATTGCACTAATCCTTATTCTGAAGGCGTTGCAGCTCTATATAGAGAGGTATTTGAATGTGCACTAAAGAAAAAGGGAGATAATCAAGCCATTATTGCGATGGGTCACTTGCATACTCATAACGCGGAGATAACTGATATGGATAAAACAGAAAGATTGATTATGGGTGGCGTGGAATGTATCCCAGCAACAGCATTTCATGAAGATATCAAGTATGTTGCTTTAGGGCATATTCATAAAGCACAACGAGTTGGAGGAAAAGAGCATGTCAGGTATTCCGGCAGTCCAATCCCCATGTCTTTTTCGGAGCTGAATTATAAACATCAGGTAATCGTTTTTGAGCTTTATGGGGAAAATATCAGTAATTTGAAATCAATAGAAGTTCCATTGTTTGTTCCGCTACAAAGAATTCCTACTAAGCATCAATCTTTGCATGAGGTGATATCCCTGTTGGAGCAATTACCTAATATTGAAGCAGGACCTGAAACGATTCCTTATTTAGAAGTACGAGTATTGTTAGAGGGACCAGAACCTAGTTTGCGCCATAAAGTAGAAACGGCACTGCAGGATAAAAATGTGAGGTTGGCAAAAATCGATGTTAAGTATCCAGCGGCAACCCATAATTCAGAGGAATTTATCTCTCATGATAAACTTCATGAACTACAGCCTCTAGATGTATTTTCAAAGGTATACCATTCCAAATACAATAGTCCAGTGCCGGATGATATGCTGCAGCTTTTTAACCAAGTTTTACAAGATTAACTCAGGAGGTAGATTAGATGAAGATATTAGCCATACGTATAAAAAACTTAGCCTCATTAGAAGGCGTTTCAGAGATAAACTTTATCGAGGAACCGCTTAAGTCTTCCGGTATATTTGCCATTACCGGGGCTACCGGTGCTGGCAAGTCAACCATACTCGATGCGCTTTGCCTCGCCTTATATGGAAAAACACCGCGTTATATCCAAGCAAAAGAAATGGGTATCGAAATTCACGACGTTAGGGGAAGTACCATCAGCCAAGGTGATGTACGAGGCATACTGAGAGATGGAACTGCGGATGGGTTCGCGGAAGTTGATTTTGCTGGAATTGATGGACAACATTACAGAGCTACATGGAGCGTGAGGAGGGCAAGAAATAAAGCCGAAGGCACTATGCAGGCTGATGCGATTTCTCTGAAAAATATCAGCTCTAATCTCGATATTCCTGGAAAGAAAGTAGAAACTTATAATGAAATAGAACGTTTGGTGGGTTTAAATTTTGAGCAATTTACCCGTTCAGTCTTGTTGGCTCAAGGTGATTTCACTGCTTTCTTGAAAGCCAATAAAGACGATAAATCGTCATTGTTGGAGAAACTCACGGGCACTTATATTTACTCTGAAATTTCGAAAAGAGTTTTTGACAAATGTAAACTTGAGGAACAGAAACTTCAGGAGCTTAACACAAGAAAAGAGGACATTAATCTCTTGACTGAAGAAGAGTTTCAAGGATTGTGTGAGGAACAAGGTAATCTGCAAATTCAAATAGAAAGCACTGAAAATCAAGTTGATGAATTAAATAAAGAGATAAATTGGCATGAGCAATTAACGCAGTTGCAAGCTTATCAAACTGCAGCTGCAACTGACTTGGCAAACGCCGTTAGAGAGCAAGCAAGTTCAGAGACCCGGTCTCAGAAGCTTAACCACGTGGAGCTGGTTCAAAAAACCAGATCATGGGTGGATGCCCTTCAGTTTGCAAAGCAACAACATCAGGAAAAAAGGATTGAGTTAAATGAAGTAGAAATCAACATTAGTAATTTAGAAAAGCAAAAAGAGAATGTTGAAAAGTTATTGCAAGCATCAGAAAATGAATTAAGCGAAAAGAATAAAGCGGCAGCGGAAGCCACTCCTTTGTTGGAAAAGGCAAAAAGGCTTGATACCATAGTTTTAGAAAAGAACAGTCAATTTTTAAAGGCGGAGGAAGAAGCGGAAAAGGCAGTCCAGGTATGCGAGCGATTTCGTAAGCAATTAGAGCAGCAAAGGAATGAATCTTCGAATCTTGCTGTTGATATGAAAACCATTGAAAATTGGAAAGCAGATCATATTAGTAGAAAGCCAATAGCTGAAAATAGAGAGATCATCCTTTCAAAACTTCAAGATGCTCAAAAGTTAGTCGAAGAATTAACTATAGCTCAAGTTCAACAAAGTGAAATACAGAAAAAAATAAATCAAAAAAACGCTGATGAAGAAATTCTTGAAAATAAGCTAAACAACAAAAACAAAGCATTTGAATCTGCACAAAAAAATTATGAAATCCTTTCCCGAGCATTAGCTCTTATTCCTATTGAAGCTATCGGCTTACAAAAGCAAGAAGTAGATGAAAGCGTGGAAGATATTATCAAAGCCCAAGCTCATTGGAAGCAACTTTATAATTCAATTGAATCTATTGATTTGCTAATCCATAAACAGAAAGCGCACGAAGAGGAAAGCAAAATAAAAGAGGAGAATTTAAAGCAACTTGCTCAACGTTTATTAATTGAAGAAGCAAAGAAAGATGCATCAGAAAAACTTTTACGACAAACCCGACTTTCAGCAAGTGAAAGTGTAGAAAAACTTCGCGCTAGCCTTGTGAATAGTGAACCCTGTCCAGTTTGTGGTAGCGAAGATCATCCTTATTCATTACACAATCCTGGACTCGATCATGTTTTGGCAGAAATAGAGAAGGGGCACCAAGAAAATGAAAAGATATACCTATTGTGCCTTAGGGAACAAAGTAGTTTGAAGGAATACTGTACAAATTTAAAGCAGACCATTGCGCTTCATTCCGCAGAAATCAAGGCTAAAAAAGCGGTACTTGAAAGCGAGAAGAAGGAATGGTCGAATTTTTCGATTGCTCAAGAATGTGTTAATGTGTCGCAAAGTGAAGTTGCAAATTGGATTGACAGGAAAATACAAATCCTTAAAACAAAACAGCTTGGGCTTCAGGAAAAAACAAATTCATATGCGTTTCAAAAGCAAAAAATAGAGGCAAATAAACTTCAGCTCGATCTTTATAAGGAAGAATTAAATAACCTTAGCAACCAAGTAAAAGACACTAATAGAGCGTGCACTTCCCTCCGAGAACAACAAACAGCTCATATGCAGGAGTTGGGAAAAGTATCAACTTCCATTCAGCAACTAGAATATGCCTTGAATCCTTTCTTTACTAATCATGACTGGATGGATAGATGGAAGGAGGATCCCCAAGTCTTTTTAGAGCGGATCAACAGCTTTGCTAATAAATGGAAAGAGAACACAGAACACTTTGAGCTCGCTGCGAAACGATATGATATACTCTCGGCAAGGATAGCTGAGTTGGACCTTCAGTTCAGAAGTATTTCGGAAGACAGCGCCCAAAAGTCAGGTTTTAAATCCAATCTTCAAATGGAACTTAAAGCCTTAGAACAACAACGTAATGAGATATTTAATGGCCAATCGGTAGAGAAAGTAGAATTAAGTAATACAGAAGCTATTAAGAGGGCGCAAATTCAATTGGATACCTATAGAGCAAAACAACAACAGCTCAAAATTGAAAGTGCCAAAGAAATGACTCGTAAAGGCCAATTGTTAAAGGATCTTTCTTCCATCGAAGCTACGGTTGCCAATTTATCACAGAAGATAGGGGAGTGGCTGGTAAATTTCAATGAGAGTCAAGGCGTTTCAACGAACCAAGACGAGCTTTTAGACTTGTTGCAGTTTACAAGCGAGTGGATTGATGCAGAGCGTAGAGCGCTGAAAATCATAGATGAAGCAGTTACAAAAGCCCAGTCGATAAATAATGAAAGAACGCAGCTTTTAGAACAGCATAAGCAAAGTTATTCTTCGGATAGAAAGCTGGAGGAAGTTAAAGAGTTATTTAATCTTACCAAGACAGATCTGGAGACAAAAAAGCATGCTAAAAGTGAAATTGGTTTTAGGTTGGAGCAGAATAACGCTAGCAAGAATAAAGTTGGTGAGTTACTGAAAAGCATCGCTGTGCAGGCAGCTATTGCTGAAAATTGGAGCAAATTAAATGAAATTATAGGCTCTGCAGACGGTAAAAAATTTCGCCAAATTGCCCAAGAATATACACTGGATGTTTTGGTTGGGTACGCAAACGTTCACCTTGAAATGTTGACCAATCGATATAAGATACAGCGCATCCCAGGGTCTTTGGCTTTGCAGGTAGTCGATCAGGACATGGGAGATGAAGTGCGGACTGTTTATTCACTTTCGGGCGGGGAGTCTTTCTTAGTCTCATTGGCATTAGCATTAGGATTGGCTTCTCTTTCATCCAGCCGGATGAAGGTAGAATCTTTATTCATAGATGAGGGCTTTGGCTCATTAGACCCTACCACTTTAAATATTGCTATGGATGCTTTAGAGCGTTTGCACAATCAAGGACGTAAAGTAGGCGTGATTTCTCACGTTCAGGAAATGACCGAACGGATACCTACTCAAATTAAAGTCAGCAAGATGGCAAGTGGGAAAAGCAAAGTTGAAGTTGTTGGGTGTTTTTAATATATGACAATTAGCAGGGTTTTGTATTCAGAAATTCAATATTTTATTTCAAATTCTAAGTACAAATTCTTGGTGTTTTATAATCTGGTTTGAGGTTTCATTAACCCGATATTATGTTATCATATGGATGATGATCAAAAATGAGGTATGGTTTTTGTAAAGTCGCCAAAACGGAAGGCTGTTTCATGAAATGAGGCGGCCTTTTTCTATTGATTGACGCGTTAAAAGAGCATTTTTTACAGATTTGGTTGGGGAATGGACGATAATTAGACAGCGTAATAGTTTCTGTTATATCATGATTTTTAGATCCTTATGGAGGGGTAACTGTATGGATGGTATCCAATAGTGTATAATTTGCACTAAAACAAGGTTGATTGTCTAAAAATACCTAATTTTGTCGTCGATTCTCTACGTTGTGGGGAATATCGTCACAGTGATTTTTTATACAAAATATTATAGTGAATACCATTTTTCTGTCCTATGAATAAAAGATTTACCTACTTATTTGTTCTTATTAGTCTGTTGTTTGCTTTTCATGCAAATGCGCAAGTTGGAATCGGCACAAATCAACCAGATCCGAGTGCTCAGCTCGAAGTATTATCTAATTCCAAGGGTCTTCTTATTCCAAGAATGACTGATATACAAAGAGGCTCGATCAATAGTCCAGCAAATGGGTTGTTAGTCTATCAAACGAATAATAGTCCTGGTTTTTATTTTTACAATAATGGAGCTTGGCAAAAATTGGCAAGCACGCTCGAACTTGATGGCAGCACAGGAGGAAGTGGAAATTCGTTGTTAAGTGGAGCATCCCATCCTTCGCGGGATTTAGGAAAAGATGGTGACTTCTACATACATACCTTTACAAACACACTTTTTGGTCCTAAGCACAATGGCTTATGGCCTTCAACGGGTATTAAATTAGAGGCGGTAGAAAATTCACCTGAACTGAGTCTAAGTTTAGATGCCAATCAAAACTTATCCATTAAAAATGGAAACGCTGTAAGCTTAGCTGATCTTTACCAATCATTAAGCATAGACGGAACTGTTTTGTCTATTTCCGGTCCCAGAAATAGCCATGTTGATCTTGCTTCTATTATTGAGGGCAACAATGTAGGAAGTATTAAAGGAGGCAGTGTTTTAGGGAATAAATCATCCAATGTAGGCACACCCGTTGCGCTAAGTTTTCAAGAGCTTAAGGAAAGTTTAAATGTTGATCAGGTAAATAATACTTCTGATGCTGAAAAAAGCGTGTTTTCAGCAAGCAAGTTGACAACGCCCCGAACTATTAACGGTGTTGCATTCGATGGTACGAAAGATATCGTTATTACAGTTGACGGTACGGCTAGTATTGAAGGAAAGGCTGTGACTTCAGCTGATGGTACGATTAGTATCGCTAATGGCGATAAAGCTGCATTGACAGAAATGACGCTTGCTTTAGCTGAAGATGCAGTTACTACTTCTAAGATTGCTGCTGGAGCTGTAAGTGACGATAAATTAGATAAAGCCAATATTCCTTTAAGTGGTTTTGGTCCAGCAGCTGGGCCTGTTTCTTTGGGCGGATTCAAGTTGACCAACGTTGCATCACCAACTGCCAATAGAGATGCGACGAATAAAAAATACGTAGATGACGCGATCTCGGTGAATACAAAATACATAGACGATGCCATTGCTAAAATCGGTTCGCCTGCTTTGTTTTTTGATGCAGATTATAATTTGTCTATTGAAGGAGGGAATAAAGTAAGTTTAAAGAACCTTTTTCAACAACTTAGTTTTGACGGACAAAATTTAGCCATTTCCCCAACTACCCATGGAAACCACGTAAATTTAAGCGCTTTGATGAATGGCGGAGGAGGCGGGGGCGGAGGTACCGGCGGTTTTTCTATTTTTAGAGATCCAAGCTTAACTGGAAATGGAACATCTAGTAGTCCATTGGGTATTGCACCTGGTGGCATTACAGAAGATAAATTGAAAATCACCAGTAATGGTACTGTAGGACAAGTATTAGGTTCCGACGGGAAAGGCGGTTTTTCTTGGAATACTTTGAAAACCGGCGACGGTACGATCACAGGTGTATTTACAGCTGATGGATTAACAGGAGAAGCGACTTCGGGCAATGTGCATTTGGGTATTGCCGAGCAAGGCGTTAGCTTAACCAAACTCAGAGCAATTGCAAATGGCAGCCTAATTGGAAATAATTCAGGTGCACCTAGTTCACCTTATGCCCTTTCGGGTTTGGAGATTAAGCAGATGCTGTCGTTAGATCAAGTAGATAATATAGCAGATAAAGATAAGCGCGTATTATCGGCAAACGAGTTAGCGACACCAAGGATGATTAACGGGGTGCTTTTTGATGGAACGACAGATATTGTCATTACATCAGCCGGTGTTGATCCGACCAAACAGCCCTTAAGTGATGATTTGACAAAATTGGCAAGTATGGGTAACAGCAGTGGAATCATGGTGCGTAATAGCAATGGCAATGTGCTGACTCGTTCCATCACGACTGATAATAATATTAAAATCGATAACGGGAATGGAGTATTAGCTAACCCTAGTATTACCCTTACTGAAACTGGAGTTGCAGGCGGACAATACTCCAACCCTAAATTGACGGTTGATACTTACGGTAGAATTACAGAAATTGAAAACGGCTCAGCAGCCGGTGGTGGTAGCGTATCGTCCATAGGAGTTCTATCTACCAATGGTTTTACTGCTTCAGTCAGTAATCCCACAACTACTTCTGAAATTACCCTGGGTACTTCTATAACTGGAATTTTGGAAGGGAATGGGGGTGCGCTTACCCAAGCTGCTACTACAGGTTTTGGATCTATTGTATTGGGAAATGGTGGAACCTTGACCAATCCGATTATTGATGGAGCAATTGCTGGTAATGCTACAATGGATGCAAGTAAGATTACGGGAACGCTGCCGATTGAACACGGAGGTACTAGTGTAACTTCACTACCGGATCTAAAAGCTCTTTTAGGAATCACCAATGTAACCAATACGAGTGATGCAGACAAACCCATTAGTAAAGATGTACAAGATGCTTTAGATGCGATTGTTGCAACGGGAACCCCTAATGCGACAGAGAGTAGGCTCGGTAAAATTCAATTGGCTGGGGATTTAATGGGGGAGGCGGAAGCGCCAAGAATTAGAGACGGTGTGATTACTGCAGATAAGCTTGGCGTGGGTTCGATCACTACCGATAAAATTGCGGATGGTGCCGTTACTAACGATAAAATTCATAGTTCAGGAATTAATGGGTCCAATATTAAAGGAGATATTACAGGAAAAGCTTCGAATGTAACCGGTATTATTGACGTTGCTAATGGAGGTACAGGGGCAAATAATGAAAGCGGTGCTAGAAGCAATTTGGGATTAGGGAATGTCAGCAACACCAGTGATGCTGATAAACCCGTAAGTATCCTTACACAGGCTGCTTTGGATCTGAAAATTGATAAGACGGAAAAAGGAGTTGCTGATGGAGTTGCTCCTCTAAATTCAAATGCAAAAATTCCTACTGAATTTTTACCTGATTTAAAGCTGTCAACGGTTGACGTAGTCACTACGGAAGATGAAATGCTTAAATTATCGGATGCTGTCGTGGGTAGTGTTGCGATTCGTACGGATATGAACAGGAGTTTTGTTTTAGGAGGATCTGCAGATCCAACTGACGTAGACAATTGGATTGAATTAATATCGCCAACCGATGCGTCAAAGGTACTGTCCGTAAATACCAAAGCTGGGCATGTTCTATTGGATAAGGCGGATATTGGTTTAGGAAATATTGACAATACTAACGATATGGCTAAACCAATCAGCACGGCTACAGAAGCTGCTTTGCAAGTCATTCGAGATGGAAAGCAAGACAAAGTCAATCGTGTAGAAACATTAGCGGCTTTGGAAGCTAATCCTAATTCAACCGAAAACTATCCATCCGTCAATGCGATTAAATCCTATGTGGATAAAGAACTTAACGCTGCGGTTTTAGGTGCAGGGGGAGTAGGGTTTGCAACGACAACAGAAGCAGGTACGATTAAATTGGCAGGAGATTTAGCGGGACCTGGTGCGAAGCATGATTTTCACGTAATTTCAAATGATGCGATTACGACAGTTAAGATTAAGGATGCGAATGTGACGACGGCTAAATTAGCTGATGGAGCCGTAACGAATGAGAAAGTAACCAGTATCGATGGTGCTAAAATTACCGGTAATATTCTCGGTAATGCAGCAGGCATCGTGGGGACACTTTCTCTTGCAAAAGGAGGAACAGGAGTGACATCATTAGCGGATTTGAAAACGCTGTTGGCGATAAGTAATGTAGATAATACGAGCGATATGGCAAAGCCAGTTAGCACGTTGACAGCCGCTGCTATTGAGGCAGCAAAAGCAAAAGACGCGACAACCACTTCCAAAGGAATCATCCAATTAGCAGGAGATTTATCCGGTACGGCGGTAGCACCTACAATTAGAGATAATGCCATTGAAAGTAAACACATTTTAGACGGCAGTATTAAAGATGCCGATATCGAATCGATTTCAGGATCTAAAATTATTGGAAACATTACGGTAAATGCAGCTAATGTTACAGGAGTTATCAGTGTTGCTAACGGTGGTACAGGGGCTACTGATCCGGCAGGTGCAAGGAATAATTTAGGCCTGGGAAATGTAGATAATACAAGTGATTTGGCTAAACCTATAAGTACGCTTACACAAGCCGCATTAGATGATAAAGAAGATAAAATCAATAAAATAACTTCCATTACAGGAGGAACAGCCGATGCAGCGAATACAAACTACCCATCAGCATTAGCAGTGAAAACCTATGTAGATGGTCGAGTGCCTTTGGGAGGAACGGCTAATCAAGTATTAACTGTAGATGGCACAGGTGCGACGTCTTGGAAGACTGCTCCAGGTTTGCCTCAAATATCCGGACAAACTTTAGTGGGGAATAAGACGGGAGCACTTGGGGTTGCAGAGGGGTTAAATGCAACTGAAGTGAAAAGCATTTTAGCTTTGGGGAACGTCAAGAATGTTGACCAAACTAATGCAGATAATATTACCACAGGGAAGTTAGCGGCTGGTTTATTTGGAAATGGAACAATTCCTATGTCGGCATTAAACACAACAGGAACTGCAAACACTAGTACCTATCTACGTGGTGATGGTCAATGGGTGGCAGTAAGCGGTGGAGCGACAGAGTTAGCCTATACACCATCCGCAACAAGCGGAATTATTACTTCGAGTACAAGTTCGGTTACCGCTACTATTCCTGCAGCCTCGTCAACAATCGCAGGTTTGTTAACTGCCTCCGATAAAGGGAAATTGGATGGTCTTATAAACTATTCGCTTCCAACGGCTAGTCCAACAGTTCGGGGTGGAGTGATGGTAGGTGACAACCTAACTATTGACGGTACAGGTAAACTGAATGCTGTAGCTGCAAATCCGAGTATTGCTCAAAATACAATTTTGGGAAATAATGCAGTAGGGGCCGCTGCGGCAAAAGGATTAACACCTAGCGAGGTAAAAAACATGCTTGCTATTACCAAATCAGACGTAGGTTTAGCAAATGTTGATAACACAGCTGATGCCAGTAAAGTCGTTGCTTCTGCAGGAAAATTAACAACCGCAAGAACCATTAATGGAGTAGCATTTGACGGGACAGCGGACATAACGCTTCCTGTAACTGCTGATACTAATAAACAGGATAAACTGACAGCTGGGAATGGAATTGCGATAACTAGCAATACAATAGGCTTAACAAATACCGCTGTTGCTCCAGGAGCCTATACCGCTGCCAATATTACCATTGATGCACAAGGTAGGATTACTGCTGCTACCAATGGGACGGGTGGAGGTGCTCCATTAACTCCTGCTACGAGTGGAGATTTAGGTGGGGTGAAAGTAGGAGGTGGACTTTCGGTCGCCGCTGATGGTACGCTATCTACAGCAACAGATTTAACTTTCGATGCAGGCTTAATAAATGGTCAGATCAATTCGTCCACCGGCACAGAAGCGACAATAACCGGGGCAAGTAGTACAAGAGCGGGTCTAATGACAGCGGATGATAAAATAAAATTGGATGGGGTACTAGCCATTCCTACACCAACTGCAGCTGATGCTGGTAAAGTGTTAACGGTGAATGTTGCAGGCGATGCTGCCGAATGGAAAGAGGCAACTCCTGCTTCAGGTGGTGGTGGGATGCTAACTGCTTATAATCCAGGAGGAGATAAAAAGTTTTTTGTTCGGGCCACGGGGCCTGGGGTTACTGCTGAATTTACAGATCAGAAAACTCTTAAGATTGTTGTTCCAAAGGGAGTTCATTTAGATTATTTTAAAGTTACTACTACTCATGCCCTATTAGGAAGTCAAAATGATTTAAACATCCTAATTGAAGATAAAAATGGATTTTGGAATAACAGTGCTGATGACCTAGCCATTCCGGATATTAGTATTGTGGACATAAATGCAGTAGTTCCTGTACTTGTTACCAGTATCCAAGCTGCTGGTACCACCAACTTTCGGATGGAAGTAAAGGAATATTCAAACGGGATGATTAGGCTTCTAACAAATAGTCTAGGTAACCATACAGGACCATTAGGCTTCCATATAATAATTAGACCTTAAAATATGAAGTATATCAAGCTTTATTTTTTCTTTTTTATTATCTTGGTTTATAGTAATTCAATTTACGGACAAAATATAAGACAATTTAATGGGCAGTTTACAATAATATCTGTTAATGCTGCAGGAGGGCAAATATATGATATCACCGGATTATTTACTGATCCAACGAATGTGTTCTCGGCCGCTCAAGTTAAAGTAGGCGATAGGATCATAGACCCAGGTGGAAATACATTTGAGATATTAACAGTTAGCGCCAGTGGTTCGGAAATAGTCTCTAAAGCCAAAGCATTTGACGCTATTGCTCCTTATCTAGGTTTAGGTGTAATTTTTAGGCCAACTTCACACGGGTTCCCATTAATATCCATAAATACGCCTTCAACTGTATTAACAACATCTTTAAATGCAGCGACCGTTTCGATCGATAATTCTTTATCAAGCTTTTCGTCTGGAAAATCTCTCCCTGTCATGGCTGAAAAGAATGGAGATGTGATTTTGAACACAGCTGATAATACACTTTATCAATTAACAACTTCTGGTTGGACGCAAATACCTAAAAATAGCATTCCTTTAGATTATTCTTATCCTGTTGAAAGCGCACCTCATGGAAATATAGGTGATGTGATTATTTCTTATTGGGATGATTTGTATTATGTTTTTGATGGCTCTTCATGGAAGTCACCTAGAACATTATCCTCCCTTCCAGAATCCGCCAAATTCGGAGACGTTTTCTACGTCACTTCTGAAAAGAAACTCTACATGATGAACGATGATGGTGATTGGGCCAATATCAGCAGTTCATCCTTTCCAGGAGGTACAGATGACGACCTTCCTGATGCGCCAGAGCCGGGTGATTTATTTTTCAATACCGAGAAGAATACCTTATACATGTATGACATCAATTCGGTTTGGGTAGAAGTATCCACGAATGGGTCTAATCCGGCAGGTATCATCAATCCAGACCCCGCTCATCATGAAGTAAAGCCCGGAAATTTGTTTTTCAATACACAAGACAAACGCTTATACGTATTTAACGGTATAAGCTGGAACCCAACCGATAATTTGCTACCAAGAGGTCAAGTGTACGTTGGAAACTCGGCTAACGTAGCCACTCCTGTACCTTTAACCGGAGATGCGACGATTGCCACAAATGGTATTTTAACCATTGCTGATAAAGCAATAACGGATAAAAAATTAGATAAAGATAATATTCCTTTAAGCGGTTTCGGCTTGCCTGTAGACGATATCGTTTTGGGAGATGATATTACTAAATTTAAAATCAGCAACCTTGCCAACCCAACAGTTGCACAAGATGCCGCAACCAAAGGTTATGTCGATAATTTATTTGCAACACCGAGCATACTGGCATTACCGAAAGATAATTTCTTCGTCGGGAATGCGTCGAATAGAGCAGTGGCCACACCCAAATCGGCTATTTCTTTAAGTGGATTTGGCCCAGCGACCACCATTGTGTCTCTAGGAAACAATAAACTGACTAGTGTTGCTGATCCTACCACAGCGACGGATGCAGCCACTAAAAATTATGTCGATACTCGCGTGATTAATCCTGTGAACATACGATTAACCCGAGATAAGTTCTTTATTGGGGGTACTAGCCAGACCGCTACAGAAATTGATAAGAACTTAATTCCCATTAGTGGTTTCGGTGCAGCTATGGCTGATGTCTCTTTCGGTGATAAAAATATTATCAATCTGAAAGATCCGATAAATCCACAAGACGCAGCTACTAAGAACTATGTCGATCAAATGGAGTTTACACCATCAAAACTGCTTTTAGCCAAAGATTATTTCTTTAAAGGGGATGCCAATGGAAAAGCAGAAGCAGTAGCACAAGGCACCATTTCACTTAGTGGTTTTGGCCCGCCTGAAGAGAATGTTTCTTTCGGGGATAAAGTATTAAGTAATTTAGGTGCACCAACGTTAGAAAAAGATGCGGCAACAAAAGGGTATGTCGACGCTTTATTTGGAAACCCTGATGGTACGTTGGCTCTATCCCCTGGTGATTTTTTTGTAGGAGACTTGTCGGGAATGGCAAAGTCAACTCCGAAGTACTTAATTCCGATTAGTGGATTCGGGAAAGCGCAGGGACCCATTGATATGGGAGTAATTAATCGAATAAATTTTTTACAAGACCCGATCGATGCCCAAGATGCAGCCACCAAGAATTATGTAGACGAAAAAACAGCCAATCCAAGTTCCATTGCTTTACCAACTGAACATATTTTAATAGGAGTAGCTAATCAAGCTCAAGCCATTCTAAAGGGAGCAGTTCCAGTGAGTGATTTTGGCCATGCTACCGCTCCATTGGAATTAGGAAAACCGGATGCACTTCAGAAAATAGTATATCTCGCCGATCCGGAAAGCCCACAAGATGCCGCCACCAAAGCGTACGTAGATAGCAAAATCGCAGAAACGCCATCGGGAGATACTCTGCCTGCGGACCCGAAAATAGGAGATGTGTTCTTTCATACTACGGACAATACCTTATATGTTTTTGATGGGACAGAATGGAAGCCAATCGGTAGCAATGAGGGAGGGACTATTATTAATCTTCCAGAAGACCAATTTTACATCGGAAATGCCGACAACAAAGCAGAGCCTATTGAGAAAAATGCAATTCCATTAAGCGGGTTTGGCACAGCAACCGATACCCTTTCTTTAGGTAATGGAACAAAAAATTTTAGAATAGCCAACCTTGCAGATCCTATTAGAGATCAAGATGCTGCTACTAAAGCTTATGTCGACAGTAAAGGGATTAACTCAGGACCGAATGTTCCCGCTGTTAATGATTCCAAAGCCGGTGATATTTTTTACAATAGCAATACGAATACATTATATGTTTTTAATGGAACCGATTGGATGCCTTTGGTGAACGAGCTGGCCGAACATAATTTTTATATAGGGGACAATAGTAATCGACCAGTTGCTATTGCGAAAGAAAACATTTCAATTAGTGGTTTCGGAATAGCTACCGATACCCTTTCTTTAGGTAACGGAACGGATAATTTCAGAATCGCAAACCTAGGTACACCAATAAAGGAGTTTGACGCGGTAACTAAAAAGTATGTGGATGATGCGACAGAAGGGATAACAGACGGTTTTATGAAAACGGATATTTATGATATTGATAAAGATGGTATCGTCGATAATGCAGCAACGGTTAACTTTAAAACCATCGAGTCTGACGTGCCAGAAAATGCTGTCTTCACCGATGATTTGGTAAAAGTAGGTGAAACAGGGACAGGCCTTTATTTAAGTGAAGCCGACTTTGAAGTCGCTCAAGATGTTTTCGGAAAAGACGAAATCGTTTTGAAGAAGTTCGATATTTCTAAGTTTGAACCCATTTCTGACAAAACGATGTTAGGAAATATTTCAGGTGCTAAAGCAAGTCCAGAAGCTTTAACTGGAGATGAAGTGAAGAATTTGCTTGATATGAGCAATGTGGATAATACTCGAGATCTCGATAAACACGTTTTATCAGCTTCAAAATTGGACCCGCCCATAATGATCAATGGTAACCCATTTGATGGATCAGCAGACTTTACTATCGACGGAGATGATTTAGGAAATCATATAGCTGAACAAAATATCACCTTGGGTAATTTTTCGATTAGTCGAGATGGAGGATCCGGAGGATTAAGCTTTGACGATAATGGTCATGCCATATTTGCTCAAGACGTAACTGTCAAAAGTAATTTTTATACACCATCGGATCAGCGCTTGAAAACCAACATACAGACCTTGACAGAAGCTTTAGAAAGTTTAAACCAATTACGCGGTGTTCGTTTTGAATACCTAGATCAACAAAAATATATGACGGGCCCGAAAGTGGGATTGATCGCACAAGACTTACAAAAAGTATATCCTGAAATGGTAAGCCAAGGCTCGGATGGTTTCCTGAAAGTGGATTATACCCAGTTAAGTGCTGTGTTAATTCAAGCTATAAAAGAACAACAAGAACAACTGAGTGCACAAGCAAAAGAAATTGAAGAGTTAAAGAACCGGATGGACAAGCAAGAAGACCAGCTAAACAGCATTCTTCAAAAATTAGCAGAATAGAACGAATACAATAATATGAACCATAGAAATATAGTCTTTTTAATCCTTTTACTAGGTGTCAGCAATCACCTTTTTGCGCAAAAGCTGAACATGAAAATCCATATAGAAGGAGTTTATGACAGTAAGATAACGGTCCTCTCTTTAGCTGGCCCAAGCATCAAAACATTGAAAGAATATCCAGCAATCAAAAATGGTAATACTGCGGTTCTTGAATTTGAACAAGAGCTTTTGCCTGGTGCATTTGTACTTAGATTTGATTATAAAGAAACCGAAGATAGCAATCCATATCCTTCTGAAAAAAGAATTTTTATCGGACAACAGTCTCTAGAACTGTGGGTAAATCCACTTCATATCAATAATCCGGATAGTACTTATTTCCAAAAGGGGGAGAAAGAAAATACTCTGTTTGATAACTTTAGTCAAGAGAATCATAAAAGAAGAGAAAACTTAGGTGCTTTGCAGAATTTCTTGGTTACTTATGATCAACCAAATTCTGTGATATATAAAAACGGAGTGGAGGAATACGAAAAACGAAGGAAGGAATACAATCAATGGTTGAAGGAACAAGCACAAATTCATAAAAATGAATTTGTAAGCCATTTTTTCGTTTTACAGTATGTAACGCATGTTGATTGGAAAGGGAAAGAAGAAGAACGCGTGAAAAGTGTAATTGAGAATTATTTTGAGGGAATGGACTTTAAGGATCCTTTGTTGACCAAAACATCTGAATTGAACGAATGGGTAAACAATTACGTAAACTTATACGGATCAATGGCAACGACGATTGAGTTGCGTGATTCCCTTTTTACGTTAGCAGGCAAGAGAGCGATTGAAAAGGCAAAGCTCGGTGATCCTTTATTATATGGTTGGATGGTTGATTATTTTTATAATGGATATGAGAGCTTTAATATTCAGTCTGGTTTCCAAATGCTGGAACCTTATTTGAAAGATCCTCGTTGCCTAACGAAAAGAAGACAGGCTATCGAAACTAGATTAGAAGGAATGGCTAATCTTACAATTGGTAGCATTGCACCCGATTTTGATATTCCGTCGGTTACTGGAAGAACGACTCAATTTCATTATTTTGAAGGCGGGCAACCTTATAAATTAGTATTATTCTGGTCGGCGGAATGCGGTCATTGTATTTCACTGATAGATAAATTATATCCCTGGTATAAATCAAATAAAGAAAAACTTGAGGTGTTTGCGTTAAGTTTAGATCAAACAGAGACAGAAATTCCAGCTTGGGAGAAAGCTAGAGCTAACCTATTGGATTGGACTCATAAATTAACGGAGGGAGGTGTCAATAGTCCTGAAGCCAATGCGTATTTTATTTTGTCAACTCCAGTAATGATTCTAGTAGATGCGAAAACAAATGAGATCGTAGCTTTTCCTGAAAATATAGATCATTTAAATGATGTAATTAACAAGTAAAGAATGAATAGAATACGGCTTACTCTTTTCGCCTTTTTTACAATCTATACGCTAAGTACTGCGGCCCAGCTAAGAGTGAATGCAGATGGATTAGCTATTCAAGGGGAAACAATCTTTTTTGTTGATGGCTTGACCATGATTCCTTCTACCGATTTACGCATTAACAATGTGGTGCTTGAAAGACATCCTGCCACGATTTATTGGCCACTGCACAATAGTATTCAAGGAATTCATCGATTTAATAGGCCTTTTCCATTTGAGGGCCTTTTAGCTATTGATTACCAGGATTCGGAGCTGAACAGCAATAAACCCGCTTCTTTGGCGTTGGCTTACGCGCCTTTTACTACTATAAATCCTAGTGACTTTTCTATCAATTTGGAAAGCGACGTTAATATCTCAGAAAGAAGGGTTTCAGCTCTCTTTAATGAACCCATAAAGCTTTCTGACATTACCGCAGTCACTCCAGAATCAAAGATTCCAGCTTATATGGAACTTGTAATTCCCAACGTGATTACCCCGAATGATGATGGAGTAAACGATACTTGGATCATAAAGAACATTGAACTTTATCCTAATAATGCGGTGCGTATTTTCGATCGCGATGGTCGATTGGTGTTTAGTAAATTAGGATATGATAATAGTTGGAATGGTATGTTTAATGGTTTCCCATTGCCTGAAGATACCTATTATTATGTGCTGTACTTAGACTCGAATAAAGGGAAAGATACACTAAGAGGGTATATTTCTTTGGTTAGAGAAAATGAATAATATCGATAGAGAATAATGAGAAAGATATACCAGAAAGTCAATTTGTTGGTTTTGACGTTAGGGGTCTTATGGACAACGCAATCTGCTTTCGCTCAGGTGACTTACTTGGGATCTCAGTTTTATGAAAATCAATACGTGAGCAACCCAGCGATGTCGGGGATTGAGGAAGGTGTTGTTTTGAATTTGAGTTACAGAAGTCAATGGCGGACGATGCCGGGCTCGCCAGTAACGCAATCCTTCACCGCTGAATATGGAAAAGATAAAGTCGGAGCGGGCATAAATATCTATAATGACAAGGCAGGTTTGCTTGGACAATTAAGGGCAGTTGGAACCTATTCCTACCATTTACCACTTGATGATGACGAAAGAAAGATACATTTCGGAGTTTCAATAGGGGTGTCAAATACAACTTTTGATTACAATAAAAAGGTGGGTGATGATAATGACCACTTAATCGAAGATTACAATAGAAAGCCGTATATGGTGGGAGATTTCGGCGTCGCCTATACCACGGACGTATTAACTCTCCAGGCCGCTTTGCCCAACATGAAAAAGTATTTTGAAAAAGATGATCGAAATATGATTGATCGTGCTACTTTTCTAATGGCAATCAGCTATAAAATCCAGTTTCAATTTGATGGTGTACAACTAGAACCCAAATTGATTTATCGGGGTGCAAAAGGCATGGATAATATTTTTGATATTGGAAGTAATGTCCGTTTTGAGAATAGTTCCCTTACGGCTATGGGAATGTATCACAGCAACAAAAGCTTCACATTTGGTTTCGGCCTAGGCTTCAGTGATCGCTTTGCTATTAATGGCTATTATACTAATCAATGGACAGAATTGAGTACTTCTTTCGGTGGAAATTTTGAAATTGCCTTAAGGGCTAATGTGTTTAACTCGTTTAACTAATATTTACAGCTAGAACCGCATTGCTAAAATTGAGAACTGTAATTAAATTATCATATTTTTTTTTACTCCTGTTGATTGGAAATACTGCTTATGGCCAACAGAAGTTTCAGTTGATTGAAGGGATTCCGCATCTGCCAATTGTTGATGATCCGACAACCATAGACGCACCTGAAATAGGTATGCTTGTTTACGATAGTACCACAAATCAACCCTTAATCTTTACTGGAACGTTTTGGGAAAGCTGGTGTACAACTGATATTTCAACAGAAAGCATCGCAAAATTCTTCGTAGTCAAAAATGATCTTCCATACCTCCCTGTTTTAAACCAGCCCTTAATAAACGGTATCGCACAAGGGACTTTATACTATTCAACAGTTGATAAGTCAGTCATGATCTACAACGGGGTTGAATGGGTGAAGTTAAGTGAGTTAAGCAATAGCGCCTTTCCTGAGAAAGTAGGTTTCCAATCAGGAACGGGGGTAGAGACTTTCAAAATTCCGGTTTTAGATGTAAATCCAAATGTCCCCGGACTCTTAAAGGGCGCTTTTTATATCAATTCTTCCTCTATGAGCCTCCGTTATTTTGACGGTACCGATTGGCAAAATCTAAGCTGTTATCCAGCTGTTGAAACCTTAACCGTAGTAGACATTACAGGTTCATCAGCATTAGGCGGTGGGAATGTTATCAGCAATGGTGGTTCATCCATTTTAAAAATGGGAATTATATGGAGTACCCACCCACTACCAGATACGACAATGGGTACAAAAACAGAACAGATCCCCACCCCTCCAGGTACTGGTGAATTTACAGACACCATAACGGGGCTTATTCCTAATACTACTTATTACGTGCGGGCATATGCGATAAACAGCACCGGAATTACATATGGTGACCCATTACAATTTACCACAGTTATAGATACACCAAGCGTAATCACAACACCAATTGATAATATTACTTCGACTGCAGCAGAAAGCGGTGGGTTTATTTCCAATGACGGTGGTGCACCAGTGACCCAACGTGGAATTATATGGAGTATAAACGGTGATCCATTAGAAGACCTGAACCATTTTGTTTCTGATGATGGAGACGGTGTGGGCGGCTTCTCAAGTACATTAAGCAATCTATGGGGAGATTCCACCTATTTTGTTCGTGCCTATGCGGAAAATAAAAAAGGTATAGGTTACGGGCAATTAATAGAATTTAGGACTTCTCCACCTGTCCCGCCACAGCTGGTTTCTAGTGAAATCCACATTTATGATATCACTTCCACGGATGCTTTAGGGGATGCGTCACTCTTGAACCATGGTGGAGCGCCTATTTTAGAAAAAGGAATAGCTTGGAGTACCGATCAGGTGACCTGGATTTATGGTGCTTCAACCACCGGGGATTTAGAGACTATGGGTGCGTTCACGGCTTCTCTCACTCCTTTATCTCCAGGCACTACCTATTACGCGAGAGGCTATGCAATTAACCAGGTAGATACGGCCTATACCCATATTACAAGTTTTATCACTCCTGCGTTGGCTACAATTACTACAAACAGTCCCTATGACGTCACAGGGTTTACAGCTGTTAGTGGAGGTGAAATTACAGATATTGGTAATTCAAGAGTCTTAAGAAAGGGAATCGTATGGAGCACAGATAGTTTAGATTTAGATATAAGTACAGCTATTATTGACCTTTTGCCTGATTCTCAAATGACGATCCAAGCGGAAAGTGGGGACGGATTAGGGCTTTTTGCAAGTAATTTAACCGGGCTTAAACCTGGAACCACTTACTATGTGCGCGCTTATGCTGTAAACGGGGTAGGAGTGGCTTATGGAAATTTAGATAGTTTAACTACGCTCGACCTCGCGAAAGTAACAACTTTGGCACCTTCTTCCTTTTTTCAAAATACGGCACAGAGCGGAGGGGATATTACCGATGATGGTGGAACCGAAGTAACCCAACGGGGAGTGGTTTGGGCTAGGCATGCGATTCCAACCTTGGCCGATTTTCATACCATAGATGGGAACGGAATTGGTTTATTTAATAGTACTTTAATTGGATTGACTAAAGACGTCACTTATTACGTTCGTGCTTATGCCGTCAATCAAGCGGGTATTGCTTATGGGGATGTTCGAGAATTCAAAATTATTCCAGGAGCACCGACAATCATTACGCTACCTATCCAAAATATTAGAAGCAGCTCTGCTATCAGTGGGGGCGATATTACCAGTGCCGGTGATCAAAACTCCCCAATCACAAAGCGCGGGATTCGCTGGTCATTAACCAGCGACCCAATAGACGATCCCAATGCATTTGTGACGATAGACGATACGCAGGATGGAGACGGAGTGGGTCGGTTTCCGAGCACGCTTTATGGCTTGTTAGCGGATACGACTTACTATGTTCGTGCTTATGCAGAGAATAAATACGGGATGGCTTATGGTAATTTGCTTCAATTTACGACGTTACCTGCTGTGCCACCTATTTTAAATTCGGCCGATATTAAAATTACGGATATCACGAACACATCTGCAATTGGCCATGGATCAGTTATTGACAACGGTGGTGCTCCGGTGACTGCTAGGGGTATCGCATTAAGCACCGATCGAATCAATTATATTTATATTGAATCAAATACACTCAATCCATCTGATTTAGGAGCATTTGTTGTTGGGCTTGACAGTTTGTCGCCTGCTACCTTGTATCATGCGAAAGCCTATGCCGTAAACAGCGTTGGAATTGGTTATAGTAGCGAAACAAGTTTTAATACCACGGCACTGGCAGTATTAACTACCACGAAGGCATATGATATTACTGGAGTAACTGCTTGGAGTGGGGGGCACATCACTTATAATGGCGATGGAAATATCATCGAGCGTGGCTTAGTTTGGAATACCGATAAAGACAGTTTGACAACCGATCTAGATACCAAAGTCGAACAGCCAGTAAATGCTCCCGGGTTAGGAGAATTTAGAATAAGAATGACTGCATTAGAACCCGGCACTTGGTATTATTATCGTGCTTATGCAGAGAATTTCTATGGTACAGCTTATGGCAATATCGATAGTTTGTTCACAGCTACAACGGCTTCCATTGTTACGACTACTCCTTATTTAATAACAAATTCTACAGTTAGGACAGGAGGAACCATCTTGGAAGATGGTGGTCAGCCTATTACTAGTCGCGGGGTGGTTTGGGGTATCAGCGACAATTTAACTTTAGCAGATGAATACACGGTAAATGGATCAGGAAGAGGGACATTTACTAGTGATCTCTCGGAATTATTGGGAAGTACGACTTATTACGTTCGCGCCTATGCCCGCAACAGCGTTGGTGTATCTTATGGTGATGCAAAAAGTTTTACCACAAATCCCGCAGGTATTCCTATTGTCCGTACAATCAGTGCCATTAATATTGGCGGAACCACCGCAGTAGGAAGAGGAAACATTATTAGCCACGGTGGTTCGCCAGTTACGGAACGGGGAATTGTCTGGAACACAACTGGGCAACCGATGCTAGATGTCGATGAAAAAGTAGCTCATGGAGAAGGATCAGGAAGTTTTTCTGGAACTTTAACCGGTCTAAGCCCCGTCACCAAATATTACTTCCGTGCCTATGCGATCAATGAGATTGATACCGCTTATGGAGAAGAATTGGTATTTACAACCTTTACCACTGCTACTATTATTACGTCGGATGTAACCGGTATTACCGCTACAGCAGCCACAGGAGGTGGAGATATAATTAGTGACGGTGGCCCTCAAGTTATCCAAAGTGGTATCGTTTGGAGCCATGTTCATCCTAAGCCGGTTTATAGTCGATATGGAAATCGTAGCGATACTTGGCAAACAACAGGTGGAGCTGGAATCGGGAATTTCATCCACCAGATGGAAGGGTTATTAGGGAGTACAACGTATTATGTGCGCGCATATGCAGAAAACAGCGCGGGTGTTTCTTATGGGGAAGTGAAAGAGTTCACGACTGCAACACCTGTGCTTGCAACATTAATTACGAATGCAAGTTCGAGTAGGCCAGACGGTCTTTCCGGAAACAGCGGTGGTCGTATCATTAGCAATGGTGGTGCACCGATTGAGCAAGTTGGTGTGGTATGGAATACCACTTCAGGTTTTAATCCGGCTACTGAGGAGAATAATCGACATGCTACAGCTGGATCTGGCAACTTTACAATCATTGTGCCTAATTTAAAAGCTGGGACAACTTATTTTGTACGTGCTTTTGTGACAACCAGCGTTGGCACATCTTATGGGAATGAGGTGCCATTAACCACGTTCTCTTCGCCAGAAGTGAGTACTTATCCCATCGATCTCACTTCAATTACTTCGGTTTCTGCTGATGGAGGAGGAGAAATCACGGATGACGGCAGAACGGCGATTATCACCAGCGGTTTGGTGTGGAATACTGAGCGGAATCCGACTTTGGAAAACGAGCGTACCAGTAATGGTGCTGGAAAAGGATCATTTGTCAATACCATCAGTGAATTGCTTGGTAGTACCACTTATTATGTAAGAGCTTATGCGACCAACAGTGTGGGTACAACTTATGGAAATGAAGTTTCTTTTATTACACAACCTCCCGTGTTAGCCACGTTAATTACCCATAACCCTACTATCGTTTCGGCTACAGCAGCAAAAGGAGGGGGAAACATTGTAAGCAATGGGGGTGCGCAGGTTACGACAAGAGGACTGATATGGTTAAGTGAAGATGAATGGAAAGGGGAGGGTGATTTTAATATTGATCAGGTTCCACAAGCCAATAAGACAGCGGAAACGGGATATTTTAAAGGTAATTACACGCACCATATCGCGAATTTTCATGAGGATACTAGATATTATATCAGAGCCTATGTTGTAAATAGTATAGGAATAAGTTACGGGCAAGTGGTAGATTTTCGAACTCCTAAACTTCCCGAACTGATGACGTCAGCGGCAACAGAGATTTCTAGTTCAATGGCGATTACAGGTGGAGATATTATGGATGACGGCGGTGCCCCGGTTACAGCGCGTGGGGTGGTCTATAGCATATATCCTAATTTCGACCCAGATACCGTAACATTTTTTCGGACGGCTAATGGAGGAGGTGAAGGCATATACGAAAGCCCCCTTACTCGTTTAAAAGCAAGTACAACTTATTATGTAAGAGCCTACGCTCGGAATATTGCAGGATTTAATTATGGAAACCAGATTAGTTTTACAACGGCACCAGCAAAGCTACCGGTTATAACTACAAGAGATGTTTTTAGCATTAATGGAACGATAGCTACTGGTGGCGGTAATGTAATAGACGATGGAGGGGACGATATTGTCTCTAAAGGATTGGTATGGAGCACCCAAGCAGGTTTTGACTACAAAAACGTCCCGACAGCAAATAGAACTGTACACACGGGTGGCGGTATTGGAGCATTTACTTCTGGGATGACCAACTTAAGTCCGGGAACCACTTATTATGTTCGTGCTTATGCCACTAATGACATGGCCGGTACAGGTTATGGGAATGAAGTAAGCTTCACCACTTTGATCGTTCCTAGTTTAGAAACTATCCCTACTGCTCTTTTACCAGGAGGAACAAATACTAAAAGTGGAGGTGTCATCTTGAGTGACGGGGGAAACCCGATCCGAAACCGCGGGGTAATTTGGAGTACAGTAAACGATCCTGATGTTATTACTACTGGGCTGAGTACCAAAACTACATACGATGAGTTGATTGATGATACTTTTCATAGTACTATTACAAAGTTGCAACCGGTTACCACCTATTATGTTCGTGCTTATGCAACTAATAATCAAGGCGCCGGCTACGGAAATATCCTGTCGTTTACTACGCCGGCGATTGCTCCAAAACTGACTACGAACATTGTTACACCAATCTCTATGTCGTCAGTAACCACTGGCGGAACAATTAGTTCGGAGGGTGGAGCAAGCATTACGAAGCGGGGAGTGGTTTGGAGTACAGATATTAATTTCAATCCAGATACCGTGTCTACCAATCGAACGGATAACGGTTCCGGACTAGGGGTTTTCTCAAGTAACATAAACAACCTGGAGTTGACCACTACTTATTACGTTCGAGCCTATGCAACGAACAACGCCGGTACTGGATATGGCAACCAAGTAGCCGTCACCATATTTCCAACTTCGCCGATATTAGAAACATTACCAATTACAAAGATTGGAGGATACACTGCAACTAGTGGCGGTAAGATTTTAAGCGAGGGTGGAACTCCAATTATACAGAAAGGAATTGTATGGAGCACAGAGCCAAATCCAACTGTTCGGAATAATCGGACGTGGAATGGTTCTGGAATAGATGATTTCGTTAGTGGTTTAAGCAATCTGCAGCCGAACACTAAATACTATGTACGCGCCTATGCTACGAATATGATTGGTACGGCTTATGGAATAGAAGAAGAGTTTTTAACCAATGGTTTGCCCGTTTTAACAGTGACCAAAGCGGTAAGTGATATTATCGCAACTACAGCTAGTAGTGGTGGAGAGGTAACGGACGATGGGCGAACACCGATTTTAGCACGTGGAATTACCTGGAGTATCTATGGAAATCCTACAGTATCTCTTTCTACAAAAACAATAGAAAAAATTGAGTATCCTGATGATGGCTTAGGAGACTTTATAGCCAAGATGACTGGAATGAAGCCGGAGACAACCTATTATGTTCGTTCGTATGCAACCAATAGTGTCGGTACAGAATATGGCGCTCAGATTTCGTTTAAGACTCTGGAAGTAAGATTACCAACGGTAACCACGATAGAACCGATTGATGTAGACAGCGCAAAAGCGACAAGTGGTGGGGATGTCACAGATGACGGCGGTATGCCGGTAACAGTCAGAGGAATTACTTGGAGTAAAAATCCATTACCTACCACAACAGAAGTAACGAAAACCAATCATTCAACTGCTGGCAAAGGACTATATACGAATGTAATGGCAGGTTTAGCACCAGGGACAACCTATTATGTTCGCGCCTATGCCATTAACAGCGTTGGTACCGCTTATGGCCAGGAGGAAAGTTTGACAACCGATGCGATAAGACCAACGGTTACCCAAGTGAATTTATCTGACTTAACGATGACCACTGCAAAAGGGTCGGCAAACGTAATACATGACGGCGGTGCTGAGGTTACCGATCGCGGATTAACCTGGAACACTACTGGGATTCCGCCTACTTTTCCGACTCATCCAGACAGTACTTTATCAAACGGTCCTGTAGGAACCGACGTTGATGGAATGATAATTAATGGCACATTAACTGGTTTGGCCCCAAACACTACCTATTATGTTTGGGCATATGCTACGAATAAAGAGGGAACACGATATAGCTCAGCGCGCTCGGAGTTTACGACACCGACGTTGCCTACGGTAATTACCACAAAACCTTCATCAATAACTCGAAATTCAGCAAGAAGTGGAGGGAATGTTACCCATGACGGGGGAGTTCCGATCTTGAGCAGAGGAGTTGTTTGGACAACGGATTCGTTGATCTTACCAGAAATTGGAATGTCTACTGAAACCTCGAATGGTATTGGCAAAGGTGCGTTCGCTAGTCAGGTAACTGGATTACAGGAAGGTGTTTGGTATTATGTCCGGGCTTATGCAACTAATGCGATGGGGTCAGCTTACGGTCAAGTAGAGAAATTCCGAACGATGAACGTGCCTACTGTGGAGACGGCAGAAGCCAGTAATATTACCAGTGGATCAATGACCAGCGGTGGAGAAGTGTTGGACGATGGAGGTACAAAGGTGTTGTCAAGGGGCGTAGTGTGGACCACGGATTCTGCCATCTTTCCAACAATATCCTTGACGACTAAAACAACGAGCGGAACGGGAACAGGGGTGTACACTAGCGAGTTGACAAATTTAATACATAACACTGATTATTATATACGTGCCTATGCAACCAACAGCTTGGGAGCGGGTTATGGCAAATTGGATACAGTAAGAACAGCTCCGATTGCACCTACGGTGAGCAATGTAGTGGTGACAACTATTTCAGATACCAGTGTCGAAGCAAAAGCTGAAGTGATTTCAGATGGAGGAGATCAAGTAACCAGGAGAGGATTTGTATGGAACAATACGGGTAATCCTGTTTTGGACAGTCTTTCCTTTGTTGTCGAAGGAGGGTTGGATGTTGGCGAATTTTTGAATACCATTGATGAATTGAGAGAAGGACCTACTTATTATGTTCGTGCTTTTGCTATAAATAGCATCGGAACTTCTTATAGCCCAGTGTCCAGTAGGTTTAAAAAATGCCCCGCTGAGTTTTCTGTCATTCATGTAGCAGGATTGAATGGCGCACCTGTGGACAAGACCGTAGTCTATCACTCGGTGAGCAGTGATTATTCTGGAGAACTGATGTGCTGGATCACACAGAATCTAGGAGCCGAAAAGCCTGCCATTTCGGCGAATGATAATAGTGAAGCGGCGGCGGGATGGTATTGGCAGTTTAATAAAGCACAGGCGTACGAGCATGACGGAACATCGAGAACCCCATCAACAAGTTCATCCTACCCTTGGCAAACGAGTATCAGCCAAAGCAGTAATTGGACACAGGCAAACGATCCTTGCCATTTATTGATTGGGTTGGGCTGGCGAATGCCAACATCAACAGAATGGACGAGAGCGGATGCTGCACCTCAAAACTGGATAAAAGCAACGGATGCTTATGATTCACAACTGAAATTACATACAGCGGGTTATTTAACTAACTCAGGGGTGTTAGCGCCCAATAGCCGCGGTACATCCGGTTATTATTGGAGCACGAACCAGTATAACGGAACTAACGGTTACTACCTGAACGTTGCGGCGAACAACAGTTCGGTTACGTACAGCAATAAAGCGAATGCTTTTTCAGTGCGTTGTTTGCGTGATACCGTAGTATTGTCAACGCCTGCGGTGAGTAATGTAGAGATTTTGAACGCCAATATGACCGAAGATGCGGCACTGGGAACTGCTGCTGTCGGACTGGACGGCGGAGCAAATGTGACTTCACGCGGACTGGTTTGGAATACGACAGGCGATCCTGTTATTGAATCCGATAATGTGATACTTGCAGGTTCAGGTACTGGTAATTTTGAAGGCACTCTGAAAAATCTTGCTGAAGGCCCTACCTATTATGTTCGTGCTTTTGCAACAAACAGCATTGGAACTTCTTATAGTCCTATGGTGACTAGTTTTAAGATCTGCAACGACTTTACGGTAATCCATACAGCAGGTTTGAGAGGGGCACCGGTCACTAAAACGGTGACCTATGGTACTGTAAGTACCAATATTTCTGGTTCGGCCATGTGTTGGATTACGCAGAATTTGGGTGCCGATAAACAGGCATCGGTAGCGACTGATGGGAGTGAAGCTGCTGCGGGCTGGTACTGGCAATATAGTCGACCACAAGGATACAAACATGATGGAGCGGTTCGTACCCCAGCGGCCGGTTGGGTGTCGGGTAATACTGGAATAACCACTAATTCTTGGACATTGGGGAATGATCCGTGTAATCTATTGCTGGGCAGTGGGTGGCGTTTACCTACGTCCACAGAATGGACAAATGCCGATGGCGGAGAGCAGAATTGGACTGCTGCGTCACATGCTTATATGTCGGTTCTCAAGCTGCACATGGCAGGTATTATCTCTAATAGTGGCGCGTTTTCAGGTCGTGGGGCAAACGGATATTATTGGAGCAGTACAAGTCAAAGTTCGTATCAAAGTTATTATCTTAGCCTGACCGCGAGTTCGAGCGGGATGAGCAGTACCTATAAATCCCATGGTCTGTCTGTTCGTTGTTTGCGCGATGAAGTTAATCTAGATTTACCTACTGTTAGTGATGTTGTTGTTCTTACTGAGGATATGACGGAGGATTCGGCTTTGGGTTCTGCTACGGTAGCTTTGGATGGAGGAGCCAAAGTTTTTGAGCGAGGATTTGTTTGGACCACAACTGGAATTCCAACTATCGACGATACAGTCATCTTTTCAGGGGATGGCGTTGGTGATATGGAAGGATTATTGGAAGGGTTGATTGAAGGGCCGACCTATTATGTCCGCGCTTTTGCAAGGAATGCAGTAGGTACAGGATATAGTCCGACAACCACCAGTTTTAAGATCTGTAACGAGTTTACGGTGATCCACACGGCCGGTTTGAACGGTGCTCCGGTGGATAAGACG